>Ga0307428_1000188_pt1 | contig 49205 bp, 77 predicted proteins | sample SalMarWE160240MG_FD_202161 | JGI IMG/M metagenome (GOLD analysis project Ga0307428, IMG submission 202161) | Salt marsh sediment microbial communities from the Plum Island Ecosystem LTER, Massachusetts, United States - WE1603-240 | ecosystem: Environmental > Aquatic > Marine > Intertidal zone >...
CTGTCATCATCAGAATCATGCCTCCTATGATGTGACCCACGCGCTAGCGATGCCAGTGTCATCCCATGCTCACCTCGCACGAGAAACACACCCTCGCTTCATGCTCATCTTGTATGAGACAACTCTCTCACTGTGGAAAAGTTCAAGGAGCTAGTAAAATGAGGGGTTGCTGGTAGGGGGGGAGCCGGCAGTTGGCTGATGGTATCTGGCTCACCACGACTGTCAACCATCGACTGATTCTCTGTCCCCCATTGCTGTCCTTGGACTTTGGACCATCGACTCCTGTTTCAGGACTGGTCCCCAACCCCATGAACCCAATAAACTCTATGAACCGCTCTCACCCCATAATCCAGTAATCCTGGATTTCCCCGTCACTCCTTTTTCCTTTATCCCCTAATCCGCAATCCATACACCCTCACTCCTCCCTTAAACTTCACCCTACGAACCCGATAATGTAACATCTTCCGCTGCTGTGGGTATAATCGGATGGAGAGGAGGAGATGGAGATGACACGTAGAACCATTGCTGTGTGGCTGGTAATTGTCAGTTCTATCTTGAGCTTCTCTGTCGTTACTCTGACCGCATCATCTGGCAAAACCATCCCTTTTGATGAGGTGAATCATCGCTTGGAGACGGTTTTGCAGGAATTATCACGCACCGCTCAAGCGCGACCGCTGGCACTCTCCCAGCTAGCCCAAGATCGGGGGATTACTTTAGCGGAAGGAGACAGTATCACCGTCATCGTCGAGCCCGTCTCCGGGCGAGTCTCTTCCATCGACAAGGCTGCAGTGGCCGCCCTCGGCGGAGTGGTGGAAGCAACCTCGAAGAGCCTGATGCGGGTGCGGGTGCCGATCAATCGGTTGGAGACGATGGCCGATCAGGTCAATGGCATTGCATTTATCAGATTGCCATATCAACCGCGACCGCTCGTTGTGACGAGCCAGGGAGTGGCCCTCACTGGAGCGGATGACTTTCACACGGCTGGCTACTACGGGCAAGGGACAAAGGTAGCGATTATCGACCTCGGGTTTGACGGACTCGCGGCCGCACAAGCGGCTGACGAATTGCAGAACGTCGTCTATACCTGGGACTACATCGGAAACGACTCGAACGTCGAGGGGACGGGCGAGATTCACGGGACCGGCGTCGCCGAAGTGGTCGAGGACATGGCTCCGCAGGCCTCCCTCTACCTCTTGATGATCGGCGACTCGGTCGACCTGCAGAACGCAACTGACTACTGCATCACCAACGGGATCGACATCATCAACCACTCTGTCGGCTGGTACAACACGAACTTCTACGACGGCACCGGCACCGTAGCGAATATCGCCAATAACGCGCGGGATAACGGTATCCTGTGGGTGAATGCAGCCGGAAATGAGGCCTCCGACGGGCACTGGCAGGGGGCGTTCGTCGATTCTGACGGTGATAGCTACCTCGACTTCGGCTCGGGAACTGACTACGTCGACACCGACGCCATCGATGAAGGGAACATGATCTATGCCGCCTCTGGAGACATGATATACGTTTATATGACCTGGGATGACTGGGATTATGCGCCTGGTGTCGGTTCTGATCAGGACTACGACCTGTATCTCTACAGCAGCTTCGGAGGCATCGTAGCCACCTCGACATACTATCAGTCTGGTACTCAGAACCCTGCGGAGTATCTCGTCTACGACGTGGCAACCTCGGGAAACTACGAGATCGTGATCAAGAACTACGACGCACCTGCAACCCCGAACATCGAGTTCTTCGCGTTCACCAAGAGCGGAGCTGCCCTGAACCTCCAGTATCACCATCCGGAGAGCTCGATCATCACCCCGGCCAATTCGGCCAAGGTGCTAACCGCAGGAGCGATCTACCGTGTAAACTGGACCACCGGCCCGCAGGAATCGTTCAGCTCGCAAGGGCCGTCGAATGCCAGCAAGTACGCCGCGAGCATCACCAAGCCGGACATCTGTGGCCCGGACGGGGTCTCGAACTACACCTACGGCAGCTTCCTCGGGACTTCTGCTGCTTCGCCGCACGTTGCCGGTGCGGCGGCGCTCCTGCTTTCAGAGAACCCAACAAGAACGGCCGATCAACTGCAAGCCAAGATCGAAGGCGACGCCATCGACATGGGGGCAGGTGGCAAGGACAACCTCTATGGCTCGGGGAGGCTTAACCTTGAGCTAACGCCGACCGGGGACACAGCAGCCGTCTTCCGCGTGGACAAGACAGGAAACGTGTATGCCGATGGCGCTTATTACGGCGCGGGGTTCTACACCGGCTCAGCCGACGTAGCCGAGTGGGTACCCGTGTCCGAACCGGTGGAACCAGGAGATGTCCTTGAACTCGATCCGGAGAATCCCGGCCATTATCGCAAATCCCGCGGACCCTGCTCCTATTTGGTGGCAGGTGTCATCTCAACGGAGCCTGGCTTCGTCCTGGGTTCACCACCCACTACTACTGACCACTCACTACGCACTACAAACGAGCGAGCTTTGCTCGCTCTCGTGGGCATCGTCCCCATGAAAGTTACCGACGAAGGAGGATCGATCAAGCCCGGCGACCTTCTTACGACCTCTCCCACCCCCGGCTACGCTATGAAGTGGAATCAAGAAGATGGGCTGGCCTGTAGTTTAGTAGGTAAGGCCTTGGAGCCACTCAACAGCGGCACAGGGGTAATCCAAGTGTTATTGATGAGATAGAACCAGTGGGTAGAGACTGGTAGGTGTAGTAAGTAGTAGGTGGTAGGTGGTGGGTATTGGGTAGGGAATAGGAGATGACAGGCGGGACAAGAAGGTTCTACGTTCTATGTTCTAAGTTCGAGGATAGCGGAAGGTGACCCGTGGCAATCGAGAGATTTGAAGACATAGAAGCATGGAAGAAGGCGAGGGCTCTTGCTACTGCTGTGTACAAAGTAACCAAAGAGCCGCTGTTCTCGAAGGACTTCGGTCTTCGTGACCAAGTGCAACGGGCGGCTGTGTCCGTTATGGCAAATATATCGGAAGGTTTTGATAGCCAAAGCAATAAAGCATTCATCCAGTTTCTGGGGTATGCGCTGCGTTCAGCGACAGAGGTGCAGTCACACCTATACGTTGCCCTCGATCAAGGATATATTACACAGGACAAGTTCGATGATCTATACCAACAAGCAGTGAAGGGCAAGAATCTCATTCACGGATTCATGCGATATCTTCGCAATACTGAACGTAGAACCTAGAATGTCGAACGTTGAAGGGAACGTAGAACTTAGAACGGTGGAAGGAACGTAGAACTTAGAACCCGCAAGGGTATTGCTAACGTAGAACCTAGAACATTGAACTTAGAACTTTGAGGAAGGAGGAAATAACCATGAGAAAACCGTTGAGAATTCACAAAACCTGGTTAGTTGCGCTGGCTATCACAGTTATCGCTTTGGGAATCAGCGGGTAAGAAATAGGGGTTAGGGAGTAGGGGATAGCGGATTGGTTCTGCTATGGGATCAATGGTAACCTATGAACCTGGAGGTGGATCATGATGGATAGAAAAGAGACGCTTATCCGTGAGGTGGAGGACTTGCCCACAGCCTTTCTCCAGGAAGTTCTCGATTTCGTCCAATTTCTGAAGGTCAAGATAACCCAAGACCATCTAGAAACGGCCCTCCTCAGCGAGTCTGCCTTGCGAAAGGATTGGTTAAAGCCGGAAGAAGATGAGGCATGGCAAGGTTTGTGAAAGGGGACGTAGGCGTGGTCCCGTTTCCTTGTTCGGATCTTTCTCAAACCAAACGGCTGAAAGAAGCAAGGGGATGGACGCAGCGCAAGACACAAACTTGCCCCCTTGTGTATGCCAGGAGTTGATAACATGGCACAGCAGATTGTATTTCGGGCGGAATTCTTCAGAGAAGGAGATCTCTATGTCGGTCTTGCCCCCGAGCTCAACGTCTCTAGCTTTGGAGAGACATTAGATGAAGCGAAGCGCTCGCTAAAGGAGGCAGTGGAAGCGTTCCTTGAAGAGTGCGAAACCATGGGCACCCTCGAAGAAGTGATCGAAGAGGCTGGTTTTGAAAAGACGGGGCCTCAGTGGCTTCCACGGCAACCGATAGCAGCCGAACTGCTGACTACAGGGTAGATTAATGTCGACACAGAGAATCACCCCCATTTACTACCGGCGTCTAGTGAAGGTGTTTGAGTTGGAGGGCTTTACGCTTAAACGCCAGAAGGGCGATCACTTGATCTTGACAAAACCTGGGGCGAAGAGACCGGTTGTCATCAAGAAGAGCCCAAAAGAAGTCCCAGTGACCCATATTCTGACGAACCTGCAGACGGCAGGGATCAGTCGTGAGCGATATTTCGAGCTTCTGAAGCAGACGGGATGATTGGATTTGAGAGTTGTGGTAAGGAGCACGTGGCGGGTAGTGAGTAGGTGATAAATGATGACGGAGATCAAGGTGGACAGTGATCAGGAGATCCTGCGAGAAGCCGAAGAGGTCCTGCGGGCACATCTGGGTCCGGCCAAGGCAACCCGTTTTTGGATCGCTTGGAGCGGCGGAACTGGGGACTACCTGCAGATGAAAGAGACGCTGTTCAAAGGAGAGACAGTCGATAGCCTATATGAAAGAATCCAAGGGCTAAAGAGCGGGACAGAACCTAATTCTGCTGAGTAGGTCTGAGAATGCTGGCGATGACTGGGATGGTGCGTGGTGGGTAGTAGCTGAGTGGTAGGTGGTTGAGATGCCGGAATGCGTAGAGAAGCTTGAGATCTGGCGGGGACACAGGGCAAATAGCGTGTGGTGAGTAGTGGGTAGGAGGAAAACGAAGAGAGGATGGACAGCGGGCCTGATAGTGTCCGGAACCTGGAGATCTGGGGTGAAGCGATCACGATCGTGAAGACGGTCTACGCGTTGACCCTTGGACTGCAAACCTTGGACGTAACGGAGCTACTGTGGTTATAATGGAAACGGTGATTCATCTGGCAGAGAATGTTGCATTGCAAGACCTGACCCCCAATGCCCCTAGGGAGACAGGGAGGTCTAATTAGATGAAATGTATGTACTGTGGTGGTGAGATGCAACGAACACGATCGACCTATACGATCGACCGTGATGGATATCACCTCTTCATTAAGGATGTGCCGGCCTACGTTTGCTCGCAATGTGGTGAAAAACACTTTCAGGAAAGCGAGGTGGCGGACATTCAGCAGTTGATTCGTGATCTCGAAAAGAACCTAGAGCGAGTGCATGTTAGTGGTTAGTAGTTGGTTTTGCAGTGAAGAGGCAGAATCACTAATAGCTGATGCGTCTTATGTCACTCGACCATGGACGTTGGACATTAGACTATCAACTTTGGACCACCTCCATGTGGGCCGCATGTCCGACGGATCGCCCGCCGGTAATTGTTCTCAATCTTCTGTCGAGGTAAGATGCAGATTGGTACAGGGAGGTGTGGCATGGGAGTTACTTACGTCGAGGGCATGGTGACCGGGCCTACGGATAAGCGGGAAACCGCGAGGTTTCTTGTAGACAGCGGAGCCACCTATACGCTTCTGCCAGAGAAGGGCTGGAAGGCTATTGGGCTGATCCCGAAGCGAACGGTTGTCTTTACCTTGGCCGACGGGACAACAGTGGAGCGCAAGGTATCTGAGTGCCACATTGCGTTGCCTGAGGGAGAGGGGTATACACCGGTCATCCTTGGGGAGCCAGGAGACGAGGCTTTGCTAGGAGCGGTTACTCTCGAAATTCTCGGGCTTATTCTCAATCCGTTTACCCGCGAGCTTCAACCGATGCGGATGCTCTTGGCTTGAAGGGATTTGGCGAGCTATCAGGAGATACAGAGATTGGTAAGGTTAAGGCCAGGATAATACGCCGTTCCTCTGCCTCTTGCCTTTAGGCTACTCTCGGCTTTGGACTGGAAGCATGCAAGGATTAGGGTAAGCAGCGGAAACACCAGGAGACGTCAGCTATGAAGAGCTGGAAGGAACTGGATGTCTGGCAGAAGACGAATGGAGGGGATGCCGATGCAACTAAGAACTACAATTGAGACCTGGCAGAAGGGACGTTGGTTTATTGCGAAGTGTCCCGAGCTGGATTTTGTCTCTCAAGGGGAAACAGCGGAAGAAGCCAAGCGCAATCTCTTGGAAGTGATTCAGATTCAGCTTGAAGAGATGGCAACCCTGGGCACTCTGGATGACTACTTATCGGAATGTGGTTACGTCCGCGAGAAAGGATCGTTTACGTCCCAGTCGGAGATGGTGGGCTTTGAAAGATCTGCCGTGCAGGTGCAGTAATGCCCCGCATTATTCCTGTTGACTGGAAGACCTTGGTGCGAGTATTCGAACTGTACGGGTGTGAGTACAAACGCAAGAAAGGCTCATACCATATCCTAATCTGTCCAGGGGCCAAGCGGGCTGTGGTAATCCCGGAGTACAACGAAATTGATGTCGAGATTATTAGAAACAACATGAAGACGGTAGACATGACGCGTGAGGAGTATTTTGACCTTCTGAAGCAGGCGGGATGATTAGATCTGTGAATTGTGGTAAAGAGTATGTGGCGGGTAGGGGATAGGAGATGACAGGCGAGATAAGAATGTTCTGCGTTCTATGTTCTAAGTTCAAGGATACCGGAAGGTGACCCATGGCGATTGCAAGATTCGAAGATATAGAAGCCTGGCAAGATGCGATGGAACGGGCGAAGACGGTCTACGCGTTGACCCTCGGACTGCAAACTTTGGACGTAACGGAGCTAATGTGGCTATAATGGAAACGGTAGTTCGTCTGGCAGAGAATGTTGCATTGCAAGACCTGACCCCCAATGTCTCTGTTCAAGGATACCGGAAGGTGACCCATGGCAATCGAGAGATTCGAAGACATCGAGACACAGGACAATCAAGAGTCTGAAGTTAGGAGTCAGGGCTCTCGCCCCTGGCCATTGGACCTTGGCGGGTTCTCATGAATGAAGTGTGTGTTCCCCGAATCCCCAGGTGTAAGATGTTGCGCTAGGTGCTAGAATTCCACATGGAGGTGCCCAGGATGACCGTACATGTTCCACTGGAGGAGCTCGTAAAAGAGTTGCCAGAGAAGATGAAAGCCCAAGTTTACGATTTCGCAAGCTACCTCTTTGAGAGGCGTCTTCGGAAGGAAGACCGAAAGTGGAGTCTGTTTTCCTTAGGTGAGGCTGTGCGTGAGCTTGAAGAAGAGTCCCTGTATACCGAAGCAGACCTTAAGGAACGCTGGCGATGAAACCAGGGAAGCTGGCCCTCCTTCGGTTTCCTCATGTCGACCTTGAAGAAGGCAAGCTACGCCCAGTCCTTCTGATCGCGCGGGTGCCCGGGGATTTTCCAGACTGGCTGGTAGTGATGGTTTCAAGTCGGCTAGAGCAAGCGATTCCGGGGGTTGATGAAGTGATAAGGAGAGAAGACGCTGACTTTCCTGCTTCTGGCCTCAAACAGTCGAGCGTAATTAGGATAGGGCGATTAGCCATAGCGAACGCCGAGCTTTTTCTCGGAGCGAGCGGCGAGATCTCTGGTGAGCGCTTGGCCGGTATCCGTCGTCGTATTGCGAATTGGATACTGGAGAAGGAACCTTAGGAACCGTCGGTGTTGGGTAGTGAGTAGTAAGTGGTAGGTAGTAGGTGGTTGAGATGCCGGAATGCGTAGAGAAGCTTGAGATCTGGCAGGACGCGATGGAACGAGTGAAGACAACCTATGCGCTGACCAAGAGCTGGCCAAAGGAAGAGATCTACGGTCTCACAAGCCAGGCGCGCCGGGCTGCGGTATCCATACCAGCCAACTTAGCTGAGGGACTGGGCCGCGGCACGCCCAAAGAGATAGCGCGCTTTGCGCAGATTGCACTGGGCTCGCTCTACGAACTCGACACGTTGCTCCACCTATCGGCCGAATTGGGGTACAGCCCTCAGGACGCAGTTGTTGAACTCCGCGAAAGGCTTACAACCCTGGCCAAGCGAATCTCAGCCTTCATAACTTATCAGGAGAACCGAACGTGACTTTCCCACCTACTACCCACTACCCACTACTTACCATTCCCCACCCACCACTCACTACGCACCACCCACTACTTACCATTCCCTACCCACCACAAACTACCTACCACCAACTAAACCCCAGAAAGGAGGCCTAAATTGAAAGCAAAACTAACGAACCGGCGAATTCTAATTGCGATCTTGGTGACAATTACGTTGGCTGCTGGGCTGATCGTGTCCGTCCTAGTTTTCGCCACTGGTGATTCCCGACTGACGATCGCTGCCTATTCCGACGTGATCCGCTTTGCAGCCGAAGGCGTGGCAACCCTACAGGTGCGGATCTTCGATCTGTCCGGCAAAGAGGTTTGGAATTCAAGTGTAGTCTCGGGCGGGATTGTTGATTGGGACCGGAACAACGACTTTGGCGAGCGATTAGCCTACGGCGCGTACATCTACAGCGCACAAGGCTGGAACGCTTCAGGAGACTTGATCTTCTAGAAGAACGGTAAACTTGCTCTGATGCCGGGGGATAAAATGCAATTGCAGGCGGCGCCGCTGCCGACGCCTGTTTCACCTTTTAATCCCTCGGAAGACCAGTCTTTGACGGTTCAGCCCAAGGCACTTGGCGAGACGTACATCTGTAGCCAGTTAGGTGTCGGGACGGCGAGCCCAACTAATCCCATCTCCGTTCAATACACAGGTGATCAGGAAGGGATTAGATTATTGAACAGCGGGATCTTCGTTCTAGGGCCGAATCTAGCCGATTCTAATGTTAAGATGTATTCGACGTTCTCGGACAGTGCAGCATGGGATTACCTGATTGGGCTAAGCGGTGGTTCGAGTGGGCATGGACAGCTTAGATTCGTGACCGGTCCTTCAGGTTCACCACAGCCAAGGATGGTCGTTGACAAGATTGGCAGAGTCGGCATCGGCACTACCACCCCTAATGCAACCTTGGAGGTTCATGGCTCTGCGACAAATCTACTTGCTCTCTATGATCCGGTTGCTCCTACCGATCCAAAGTTCAGAGTGGAGAAAACCGGCACCATCCGTGCCGATGGTGCTTACTACGGAGCGAGTTTCAATACCGGCAGTGCCGATGTGGCAGAACGTATCAATACCAGTGAGTGGGTGGAGGCAGGGTGTGTTCTAGAGATCGACGCAGAACACCCGGGTTTCTTCCGCAAGTCCTCCTCTCCCGGTGTGATCTTGGGCAACAGCTTCGATGAAGCGACGGATGACTGGGAAGACAACCGGCCAGTGTTAGCGATTGCTGGCAGGGTTCCCTTGCAGGTAACCACGGAGAACGGGTCAATTCAAATCGGCGATCTCCTGGTTAGCTCATCCACTCCTGGAGTAGCCATGAAGGGGGACCCAGCGGCTTGCGTAGGTGCCGTCATTGGCAAGGCGATGGAGCCATTGGAGGAGGAAACGGGGACTATCGTGGTACAGGTAATGCTGCGGTAGGGGAAGTCGGTGATGTGTAATGAGTGAAGAGTAACAAAGTGAGGGATTAGATGGGTAAGGCATGATTATCCCAATCCTTACCCCCTTGATCCCGCGTCCTTCAATCTGTACTCGTTACCGTTGTTGCCTCCGTTGTCCGCAACTGGAACGGCCATTGGAAATGAAAGAGAAACTGTTATACTGGAGCAATGGTCCAAAAGAGGCCGGTAAGGCCGATGGACATTGCGGAGGTGCAGTATGGGAGCTAAGAAGCAGCTGATTAGAGAAGTAGAGAGGTTGCCCGAAGATCTTGCCGCCGAGGTATATGACTTTGTTGTTTTCATACAGAAGCGGAGGGAAATCGGAGAGAAGCAAGCAGGCTCATGGGGTGACTTTGCACTCAGTACCGGGGCATTTGACTTCTGGAATGATCCGAAAGAGGTAGAATACTCACTGGAGAACATCAAGAGAGCATGAGCTTCGAACTGGGTGATATCTCGCTAATACGTTTTCCGCGGGCAGATTTGCGAAAGGGTAAGTATAGACCCGTTCTTCTCTTGTCCAAGTTGCCGGGTCCTTTTGATGACTGGCTGATCTGTGCAATCACTTCTCAGCTCAGCCATGAGGTCAAGGAATGGGATGAGCAAATTGAGAGAGCGGATGACGATTTCAAGAGATCGGGGTTAAGAGTACTCTCTCTCATCAGGATCGGAAAGCTAGCCACGGTGGAAGAGAGGGTACTAGCAAGGAGTGCTTGGAAGGATTTCCGCTGAGCGTTTGGTGAGAATTCTTGGAAAGATACGGGGCCATCTTGAACGGAAGATTGCGGACCATGAATAACCTGTCCATGGCGGCAATGAGGGTGACGGTTCCTTATCGTGGAGGAAAGGTAATACGAATAGTCCAATGAGGTACATGCGAGGAAATAATGCTGGTTTACCTTGACGTATGTTGCCTGAACAGGGCGTTTGACGATCAGTCTCAGGACCGCATTCGTTTGGAATCCGAGGCTGTGCTTCTCATACTAGAGCGATGCCAGAGTGAAGCATGGCAGTTGCTTGGTAGTGACGCAGTGGATTATGAAGTATCTCGCATCCCAGATAAGGAACGGCAACGAAAGGTTATCCACCTGGCTTTGGTCGCCAAATCCAGGCAACCGATAACTGACTCGGCTGAAGCCCGCGCCGAGGAATTGGAACGTCTCGGATTCATGGCCCTTGATGCCTTGCATCTTGCCTGCGCGGAAGCTGGTGACGCTGATGTGTTACTCACCACTGATGACCAGATGGTGAGCAAGGCAAGGCGACATCGTGACGTCTTGCGTGTGAGGGTTGAGAATCCTATCCTATGGCTTACGGAGGTGGTGACAAATGGCGCCATTAAGAACGACACCGACGCGGATTAGGGAGCAAGGCCTTGATGCGTTGGTGAAAGCATTAGGGCCGGTTGATATGGCGCGTTTCCTGCAGCAGTTTGAGTTGGGAAGCGGCGACTATACCCGAGATCGGGAAGAGTGGCTCAAAGACATTACAGTTCACGGCGCGGTAGCGGAGATCAAGAGCCACCGGAAGAAACGGAGGCTTTAGCATCACCACCACTGTATGAAGACCGTAATCGGTGATGTGTAATGAGTGTGGAATTCAGTGATGCGTGATCAGTAACGCGTGATGAGGGAACTTGAATGAGAAACTGAAAACGCACAAGGATCTTGATGCTTGGAAAAGGAGCTTGGATCTTGTCGAGACGGTCTACAAAGTCACCAAGGCGTTTCCACAGGAGGAGCTGTATGGTTTACCCCGTGGAATATGTGAATACGCTACTATTCCATGGGGCAGGCAAGACCAACTTCGGAGAGCAGCGGTTTCCATCCCTTCGAACATTGCTCGCCCCGTGGAATAGATGGGCATGTATTACGTATACGTGTTGCAGAGCGAAGCTGACAGGAAGCTGTACGTAGGATATACCGGTGACTTGCGGGTGAGGCTCAGACTCCACAATGCCGGTAGGGTGGAGTCAACACAGGGACGTCGGCCACTCAAACTGGTCTACTACGAGGCGTGCCTCAACCAAGAGGATGCGTTGAAGAGGGAGAAATATTTGAAGACTGCTTACGGCAAACGCTATCTAAAGAACAGGTTGCGGGGGTGTTTCGATGGCTTGCAGTAGTATTATTCCATTGGGCAAGGGAGCGGCCAGAGGTTCCAAAAAGGAGTTTATTCAGTTCCTGTATGTCGTTTACCCCGTGCAATATCGTGATAAATGGCTATTTCACGGGGCAGGGGTTTTTCGAGACACTCGAACAAAGAGTTCATCCAATTCCTATTTATCTCCAAAGGTTCAGCAGCAGAGGTTCAGAGCCAGCTTCATACAGCATTTGATCAAGGCTACATTTCCCAGGGAGAATTCGATAAGATATACGGACAGACAGAGGTGGTGGCCAGACAGATCTCGCGGTTCATCACCTACCTGAAGGGAGCTGGTTAGAGCCATGAACCCCTGCCCCGTGCAATCCTATTTCATGGGGCTATGAACCCCTGCCCCGTGGAATCCTATTCCTATGGGGCTATGAACCCCTGCCCCGTGCAATCCTATTTCATGGGGTAAAGAACCCTATGAACTTCATCGGAAGGAGGGAATAACCATGAGAAAACCGTTGAGAATTCACAAGACCTGGCCAGTTGCGCTGGCTATCACAGTTATCGCGTTGGGAATTGGCGGATGGACAGTAGGTGGCTAGCGGTAAGTAGTGGGTGGTTGAGATGCCGGAATGCGTAGAGAAGCTTGAGATCTGGCAGGATGTGATAGAGCGGGCGAAGACGGTCTACGTGTTGACCCTTGGACTATCGACTTTGGACGTAACGGAGCTAATGTGGCTATAATGGAAGCGGTAGTTCATCTGGCGGAGAGTGTTGCATTGCAAGACCTGACCCCCAATGCCTCTGTTCAAGGATAGCGGAAGGTGACCCGTGGCAATCGAGAGATTCGAAGATATAGAAGCCTGGCAAGCTGCGAGGAACCTGACCCAAGGAATCTATCGAACGACGGGAGGACCATCGTTCTCGAAGGACTTTGGCTTGCCCTGTGGAATATGTGATTGTGGGGTTATTCCACGGGGCGAGCGTGATCAGATCCAGAGGGCGCCGCCGTCTCCATCATGGCCAACATCGTTTACCCCGTGAAGTACACATTGCTGCGATTACTTCATGGGGTGAACCCCGTGAAGTACATAAGATGGACTATTTCACGGGGCAGGGGTTTTGATGCCAACTCTGACGATGAGTTTATCCACTTTCTGAGATATGCGTTAAGATCAGCAACGGAAGTTCAGTCGCACCTGTATGTTGCAGCTGACCAAGGCTACATATCAGGAGAAGACTTCACTCAACTCTACGATCAAGCAATAGAGGCGAAGACCTTGATCGCTGGGTTTACCCCGTGGAATAATGTGTGATCGGTGCTATTCCATGGGGTGAATCAGATATCTGAAGGCTTGACCTTGGACTATGTACCTTGGACCATCGACTATCGACCTTGGACTATGGACTTTTGCGGAAGGAGGGAAAGAATGGAGCACAAGGTAGCGCGGTATATAGTAGACGAGAAGGGCGAGCGGACTTCCGTTATCCTCCCGCTCAACGAGTATCAGGAGATACTGGAAGACTTGCATGATCTGGCGATCATCGCAGAGAGACGAGAGGAGCCCACAGTCTCCTTCGAAAAACTGAAGCAGAAGCTAAAAAAAGATGGGCTCTTATAAGGTTCAATGGAAACGCTCTGCAGAAAGGGATCTACGGAGACTGGACCCTCAGCAGATTCCTCGGATCATTCAAGCTGTAGATTCTTTGACTGCTGATCCATTTCGAAGAGGATACCGCAAGCTTCGCGGAGTGGAGCGAGCTTACCGCATCCGTGTTGGAGACTATCGAGTGGTATATCAGGTGGATATGAAAGCTGAGATCGTGATCATCTACCATGTGCGGCATCGGGGGGAGGCGTATCGTTAATGATCAGTGGTCGCAGCGAGGTTGATGGCCGTGGACTATGGACGTTGGACTATCGACCTGAAGGTGGCCCATGGCAATCGAGAGATTCGAAGACATAGAAGCCTGGGAAACTGCGAAGGAAGTTCTGAGTTCAATGTTCTACGTTCAAGGCTAGGGCGATGACGATTGAGCACTTCGAAGATTTCGAGACCAGGACAGTCAAGAGTCGTCAGTCAGGAGTCAAGGCTCTCGACCATGGACGTTGGGCTTTGGAGGGTTCTCATGAGAATAGAGTGCTTTGAAGACATAGAAGCGTGGAAGGCAGCGAGGGACCTGCCCCAAGGAATCTATCGAACGACGGGAGGATCATCGTTCTCGAAGGACTTTGGCTTGCCCTGTGGAATATGTGATTGTGGGGTTATTCCACGGGGCGAGCGTGATCAGATCCAGAGGGCGTCAGTATCTGTCATTAGCAACATCGTTTACCCCGTGAAGTACACATTGCTGCGATTACTTCATGGGGTGAACCCCGTGAAATACATAAGATGGACTATTTCACGGGGCAAGGGCTTTGATAGCCAATCCAATCGGTCATTCATCCAGTTCCTCGGTTACTCTCTGCGCTCAGCAACGGAGGTTCAATCGCACTTATATGTTGCTGTTGATCAAGGCTACATATCCAAGGATGAATTCGCCCAGCTCTACGATCAAGCAACAGAGGGTAAGAAGCTGATCAGCGGCTTTACCCCGTGGAACAATGTGAGATCGGTGCTATTCCATGGGGTGAATTCGCTACTTGAGGCTTGACCTTGGACAATGGACTTTGGACCATGGACTTTGGCCCTTGGACTATCTTCTATCGACTTTGGACCATGGACATTTAAAGAAAGGAGGATGCTATGGGAAACCAGATGAGCTACAAAGAGCGGATCGTGATCGATCCAAGGATTCACTTCGGGAAACCTTGTGTGAACGGCACCCGAATTCCTGTGGAGGCTGTGCTTGAATTGATCCAGGAGGGGACCCCTTTCGAGAGAATTATTGAACAATACTACCCTGATCTGGAGATTGAAGACGTCAAGGCATGCGCGCGATATGCGACAGAACTGGTCCGATCAGAAGAAATCTACGTGGAGACCCCGTAATGCGGCTCTTGGCCGATCAGGATATTTACCGCCTCACCATAGAATGGTTGAGAAAAGAAGGCCATGATATCGTTACGGCCAGGGAGTTAGAGATGCAGCGAGCGGCCGATGAGGAACTCTTACGGAAAGCTAGGGGAACAGATAGACTGTTCTTAACTAGAGACAAGGATTTCGGTGGCCTTGTTTTCCTTTACAAGGAAGTGTCGGCTGGCGTGATCTTTCTACGCATCACTCCCGCTACAGTGGAAGAGGTTCACCAAGAGCTTAGGCGGTTGCTTCAGGAACACAATAAGGAAGAACTGAGAGATCTTTTCTGTGTGGTGCAGCCCCACCGGTACAGGATCAGGCGTATCCGATAATGCTGAAGCTATTGGTCCTTGAACTATTGACTTCGAACTCTGGACCTTGGACTACGGACGTTGGACGAAGATGCTTCATCCGCTACTTGAGACATTGACTTTGGACTCTGGCCCTTGGACTATCTTCTATCGACCGGACCTTGGACTACGGACTTTGGACTGGAAGCATGCAAGGATTAGGGATCAGGGGGTAGGGATTAGGGTAAGCAGCGGGAAGACCAGGAGACGTCAGCTATGAAGAACTGGAAGGAGCTGGATGTCTGGAACAAGGCTCATGGTTTGGTTCTGGAGGTCTACAAGCTGACCGCCACGTTTCCGAACGATGAACGTTTTCGACTTACGGACCAGCTTTGTAGGGCGGCGTCCTCGGTACCTGCGAACATTGTTGAAGGACAGGCGAGACAGACAACTAAGGAATACATCCACTTTCTGTACAATGCTCGTGGTTCTCTGGAGGAAACGCGGTATCATTTGCTCCTAGCTAAAGATCTGGAGTTACTCGACCCAGGTAGATATGCCAGGTTGGAAACAGACTACAAGGCAGTGAGCAAGATGCTCAACGGATTAATTCAATCGCTTAGGCGAAAAGAGGATGGGAGGATCAAGGGTGAAGGGGTAAAGAGTAGGTAGGCTTAATCCATAACCCATACTCCATAACCCATACTCCATCATCCCCTATTCCTTAATCCATAATCCCAAAGCGGGAGGGACGACATGCAACAAGCAAAACGCAGACGTTGGGTCATAGTACTCAGCCTGGTTACGGTGCTAACACTAGGTATCGTGATATCACTACTCGTACTAGGAAGTCCCGAGCGCGATTTGACAATCGCCTCCTATTCCGACGTAGTTCGCTTCCAAGCCGACGGAGTGGCAACACTACAGGTGCGGATCTTCGATCTGTCCGGCAAAGTGGTTTGGGATTCAAGTGTAGTCTCTGGTGATACCATCGATTGGAATCGAAATAACGACTTTGGCGAGCGGTTAGCTTACGGCGCGTACATCTACAGCGCACAAGGCTGGAACGCGCAAGGCGGGTTGGATCTCCAGAAGAACGGTAAGCTTGCGCTGATGCCGGGAGATAAAGTGCAATTGCAGGCGGCGCCGGGCGTGAAGCATCCAACGGAGCCCAGCCCACAGGAGCCTACGGCTGAGGAAGAAACTCGCTACGCCCCAATGGCGTACAGTCACACCGGTGACTTCACGATTTCCGGCAACCTAGGAGTGGGAACTGATACTCCCATCTTCCCTCTTCAGGTGCAAGTAGGAGCGGTTAGACTTGTTGCTAGGTTCATTTCTTCGGAGCATCCCGTAGTAATGGTTGAAACCACTACCCCGGGCAATAACGCAACCTTTTCTATGAAAGGTCCTAGTCAAGAATGGAGATTTGAGAAGATAGGAACTAGCTTCTGGCAAATCAAGGATGTGACAGCAAGCACGGGACCTTTCAGAATCTACACAGGAGCTCCTTGGGGTTCGATAACAATTGCCTCCTCCGGCAAAGTTGGCATAGGAACTACTAACCCCGGTGCAACCTTGGAAGTACATGGCTCTGCTACAAACTTGCTTGCCCTCTATGATCCTGTTGCTCCCACCGATCCAAAGTTCCGGGTGGAGAAGACCGGTACGGTCCGTGCCGATGGCGCTTATTACTCCGGTACTGGCGGCTTCCATACAGGAAATGCAGATGTTGCTGAGCGTATCAATGTCAGTGAGTGGGTGGAGGCAGGATGTGTTGTAGAGATCGACCCTGACCATCCGGGTTTCTTCCGTAAATCCTCCTCTCCGTATAGCACAAAGGTAGCGGGCATCATCTCCACCTCTCCCGGCGTGATCCTGGGCAGCAGCTTCGATGAAGCGACGGATGACTGGGAAGACAACCGGCCGGTATTAGCTGTCACAGGGAGAGTGCCATGCAGTGTGTCAACCGAGAACGGACCCATTGAGATTGGCGACCTCTTGGTTGCTTCGTCTACTTCCGGCGTAGCGATGAAGGGCAATCCAGAAGAATCCATGGGCGCTGTTGTCGGCAAAGCCATGGAACCGTTGGAAGACGGGGAAGGCACCATCGTCGTCCAGGTGATGCTGCGATAGTGCGCGTACTTAAGACATGAGGAACAGGGCAGCGCGGCTGAGAGAATGCATTACGAGGACGAGTGAGATATCCCGTTGAAGACTGAGCTGCAACCTAAGCCTGAATTGGACGAAGCCCTCGAGCGGCTAACGAAGCAGGTGGCCAAGGGTGGGGGGATTGCCTTCGGTGGTAGTACTATTGGCAAAGCGGTGGGCTTTGGGTTTAATATGCTCTTGGGCCGAGTACTGGGGCCAGGAGTGTATGGACTATATGCCTTGGGAATAAGCGTGACAGGCATCGCTCAATCCGTTGGCTCACTAGGACTTAACCAAGGTGTCATCCGTTTTTGTTCCATGTATCGAGGCGAAGGGGACAATGCTCGGGTGAAGGGGACGATTGTCTCGGCATTAGCAATTTCCTTAACCTCTAGTATCTTGGTGGCAATCACCCTCTTTGCCCTCTCCGGCATGATCGCCCAGAAGTTCTTCCATGAACCGTCTTTACTTTGGGTCCTTCGCGTTCTTGCGCTGGCGCTCCCCTTTTATGTATTGGCAGGAATTACGACTTCCTTTGCTCAATCTTTTCGGAGGATTGACTACCAACAAGGAGTAAATAGCATCTTCCGTCCCCTCGTGAAGTTGGTCTTGGTAAGTTTGGCTTTTCTCCTGGGTTATCGGCTTCATGGGGCAATATTCGGCTTCATTATCTCTGGAGTGTTGAGCGCAGGGTTAGGATTCTACTTCTTGTGGAAAATCTTCCCGGACATTATATCACGTTCAAAGCCAATCTTTGAACCGCTGAAGCTTGCACGCTTTTCCGTTCCGATGTTCTTGGCCGGATTTTGTTACATGGCACTGCATCAAACAGATCGAATAATGTTGGGTGTTTTTAGCACTTCTGCTGAAGTTGGGGTGTATAGTGCAGCAAGTGTTCTTTCACAACAGCTACCTTTGTTCTTTGGTGCATTTGTAGCCATATTCTTGCCGATGATTTCTGATTTGTACAATAGGCATCGGATGATGGAGCTTGGCAAATTATTTAAGGTAGTTTCTCGATGGATATTTATTACATCCCTCCCTCTAGCTGTAGTTATGTCTATTTTTTCAGTTCCATTGATGGGTCTATTTGGCGCTAAATTTACAGATGGATGGCCGGTTCTCGCTATTTTGGCATTATCACAGATTGTATACTTCAGTGTGGGACCAGTAGGGGAGATGCTGCAAATGACGGGAAGACAAAATCTAGTGCTTGCTAACACAGTGGTCATGCTATTAACCAATATTGGGTTGAATATTTGGCTGATTCCGCTTTGGGGCAAGCTCGGAGCAGCGACAGCAACGGCTATCTCTATAGCGGCAGTTGAAATAGCACAACTGATTCAGGTAAAGGAGATTCTAGGAATTAATCCGTTCAGCATTAACCATATTAAACCTCTTGGTGCAGCAGCAGTGGCAGCGGCCTTCGGATTTGGCGTGCTGAGGCTTACAAAGGGATCCGTATTGGATATAATATTAGCTGTAGCAGGTGTAATGGTCATTTACGTCCTCACTATATTGATTCTTGGTCTTTCGCGGGAAGACAAAGTGGTCTTGCATGCTGTAAGGGAGAAAACAGGATTATGGTTAAAGCGATAGCAGTGTGTGGGCTGGTGCTGGCGCTCATAGTAATATCACTAAGTCTGTCTGACAACAATCAAAATCCTTTGACCGCCAAGGATACTTCTGCCTGGTTTGAGGACGCAAAGCTTGGCATATTCATTCACTGGGGAGTTTATTCTGCCGTAGGTCGTGGGGAATGGCTAATGGTCTACGAAAAGATGACGGTTTCTGCTTACGAAACGCTGGTCTCTCAGTTTAATCCAGTGAAGTTCAATGCCAAAGAGTGGGTAGCATTGGCAAAAGCTGCAGGGGCACACTACATAACCATTACAGCTAAGCATCACGATGGATTTTGTTTGTTTGATAGCAAGTTTACCGATTATGATTCAATGGATATAATGGGAAGAGACTTTATGGCTGAGATTGCTGAGGCGGCTCATGCCCAAGGAATCAAGCTGTTCTTCTATTACTCCCTAGCAGACTGGCATCATCCGGCATATAAAGATGATTGGCCGGAATATGTACGATACTACCAAGCTCAAGTGCGGGAGTTATTCTCAAATTACGGAGAGATCGCTGGCGTGTGGTTCGATGGATGGTTGCAGAAACCAGACGCTGATTGGAGGCTTGAAGAAACGTATCGGATGATCCATCAAATTCAGCCTTGGGCACTGATTGGGAACAATCACCAGCATGGGCCCTTACCAGATGAGGATTTTCAGATATTTGAAAGGGAATTGATGCCTCTTCAGCCGGCGGGTGAAGCCTTGCCTGTTGAAGCCTGTGAGACAATCAACAACAGCTGGGGTTACAATGCAACAGACGATAATTACAAGTCCGCAAAAGATTTGATTCGCCTTCTCGTCGAGGTTGTTGGTCGCGGGGGAAACTTGCTGCTGAACATCGGGCCCCGTGGTGATGGTACAATCCCGGTGCAACAAGTGGAGCGACTCCGTGCGGTAGGGGAATGGTTAGAGAAAAATGGTGAAGCAATCTATGGAACACGGCCTGGTCCTCTTCCTCCAACCGATTGGGGATATGCTGTTCAAAAAGATCGCCGAATCTACCTTCATATTCTGGACTGGCCAGGAGATACGGTGCAACTTGAAGGACTTTCTGTCAAGGAGATTACCTCTGTCCATCTCTTGAATGGGGACAGCTTGAGCATTAAGGAAGCGCTCGGCGGTTCCATTATCAGCCTGCCAGAGGCAATGAGAAATGAAGTGGATACGATTGTGGAGTTGGATGTAAGGGAATGATGACAGGGATAACTGCTGACAAGATGGCCAATATGACAGGTATTGAACGAGTTAGCAACGTGCTTCTATTGTTAGAGCTGTTTATTGCTTTGAATGCCCTCGGATTTGGCATCAATCCTGCTGCCTTGACCGTTGGAACACCAATTGGCCCTGTCAGCGTCGTCCATCTTTACAGCCTTTTCCTTGTAGTTTTGTCGCTAATTGTCGGCAACTATGCTGCTCTCAATCGGCGAAATGGCCTATCTCTTCCCATTGTAGTTCTCTTCCTGCTATTCTTCGTCACGGTGCTGGTAAACTTCGGCCGTGTGCTTTTGGGTGCCCCTTCTTTTACCAGCGAAGAGCTATTGAAGAATGTGTTGCAGTTGCATACGTATTTCTACTTCATCCCCTTAGTGCTTTTGATCAAGAATAAGCGACAGCTCTGGGGGTTTGTGAAGGGAGCATTCATTATCGGCATTTTAGCTGCACTCATAGCTTTGTATCAATCTGCTACTGGTTCTTCCTTGGCTGCAGCTCGGATGATTACGCAGCCCGGATACCATAGATTTCTCTTTCCAACAGTTGCTTTAATGTCAGGGGGCTTCTATACATTGGTGGCGCTGTATTTCACCGTTGGCCTTAGAAGACGCTTTGTTCCAGTGTATTTGTTGGGGTTGTTATTGCTAGCAGCAATATTGGTGCCTCTGCATCGGAATACAATGGCGGGGTTGATAGTGGTCTTATCAGGGATGGCTCTACTGATTCCGGGGAGAAAGATCTCAAGGATCGTGAAGATCAGTTTAGCGGCATTACTTTCAGGTGTTCTTATCGCATTAGTGCTGACAGCAGTCGGAGTTAACGTACACGTGTTTCCATCTCGGATACAAAGCGGCATCTATGATCTATGGAATATGCAGGGTAATGCGGGATTTAGGTTCCAACTTCTTTGGAATACTTGGGTAGATGTATTGCACAACTACCCCGTGTTGGGAAGGGGGTTTGATTGGGTGCCTCTTCCTGATTTTGCAACCTACCTGCGCACGGCTGCTGCAAAAGCACCTACTGGTGACAACGGTTTTGCAAGTGTGCTTATAATGTTTGGTTTACTTGGAATTCTAGTGTACAGTCTTGTATTTTATCGTGCTTTCAAATGCGGCATCGCCCTAATACGATCCCGCATGAGCCCAACACTTAGAGCGTTAGCAATCGGCATTGTGGCACTGAATGCGCATATATTGCTAACAGCGATGTTTTCAGACAGCTTCTCCGGCCAGCCAGCAACAACAGTCCTTGTTGCCTCATGGGCATTGCTGTATCTTATGTTGCGCTTTCAACAAAAGGAGCAACTGGGGGAGAGATCCACTTGAACGATCTACCAAAGATATCCATTGTGATGCCATCGTTGAATCAGGTACAGTACGTGGAAGAAGCTATACTCAGTGTTATTGGGCAGGATTACCCAAGGTTGGAGTTCTTGATCATAGACGGCGGGTCCACAGACGGCACTCTAGCGGTTATCGAGAAATACAAGGATCGTATCGACTACTTCGCTTCAGAGCCCGACCGTTGCCAAAACCACGCGGTAAACAAGGGGTTGCTTAGTGCTAGTGGAGACTACATAGGGTGGTTGAACTCAGACGATAAGTACGAGCTTGGTGCACTAATGAAGGTGGGGCAGTATCTCAATAAGAATCCAGATATTGACCTGCTGTATGGCCAAGCGGCACAAATCGATGCCGGCGGCGAGATATTGGGGTGGCATGCCGAACCATACGATAAAAACAGGCTATTCCACTATCGTGACTTCATACCAACCCAAGCTTGTTTCTTTCGTCGAGAATGCCTCGGCTATGTTGGCCTATTTGACACCTCGTTACGCTGGAATGGCGATTGGGACATGTGGCGCAGAATCGCGAAACATTACAGGGTTGCCTATCTAGATGAGCACATTGGAAACTGGCGTGTCTATCAGGGTACAATCTCGTATGGGAAGAACGTTGACCATCTGGCAAGGGAACTTGAGACGATTCACTCTGCCAGGAAGCATAGTGACCGAATTCTTACGCCGATTGAGCTGAAAATCTGGCCATGGGTAGTAATGGATTTCTTTCGATTGCGTCCTTTTCTCAGGTGGGTGCGTGATCGAATTAGTGGGCTTTTCAGGCCAGATCTCAAATAGGCTCCCGCTCTTCGACAACGCAGGAAACTGCTAGGATACCAAGAAAGAGGAGTCGCGATACGGATGGAGGGGTTCTAAATAGGGAGGATGGAAATGAAGGTTCTTGCAGTTATTCCAGCCCGAGGGGGGTCAAAGGGCATTCCTCAAAAGAACATTTGTCTTTTGGCGGGAAAACCGTTGATTGCGTATAGCATTGAACAAGCTCAGCAGGCTCAAATGGTGGACCGTGTTGTTGTCTCCACAGACGATCCCGAAATTGGCGCTGTTGCTGAGCAGTACGGGGCTGAGGTGGTATGGCGGCCGAAGGAGATCAGTGGTGATCAAGCTTCATCTGAGCTTGCCTTGCTGCATGCCCTGGATGAACTTCAACGGACCGAGGCATATGAGCCCGATCTTGTCACTTTCTTGCAGTGTACTTCTCCGCTGACTTTGGTAGAGGACATTGATGGTACTGTTAAGCGTCTTCTGGATAAGGGTGCTGACAGTGCTCTGGCAGTGACACCCTTCCACTATTTTCTATGGTGCGAGGACGAGAGCGTAGCAGCTATTGGCATTAACCATGACAAGCAAACACGCCTTCTGCGCCAGGAACGGGAGTCGCAATTCTTGGAAACAGGTGCGGTTTATGTGATGCGCGTCCGTGGTTTCAAAGCTGCGAAGCATCGCTTTTTCGGAAAAACAGTAATGTATGTTATGCCTGCGGAGCGCAGCTTAGAAATCGACGAGCCGATAGATTTCCGTATCGCTGAAGTGTTGATGCGAGAGCATCAGGAGCGACAGAAGCTAGCGCTCTTGCCCGATGCGATCGGCGCAGTAGTGCTCGATTTCGATGGCGTATTCACAGACAACCGTGTGATTGTGTTCCAAGATGGACAAGAGGCCGTTGTATGTAGCCGCAGCGATGGATGGGGATTAGCTCATCTGAAACAGTTAAAGATTCCCGTTGTGGTGATTTCCAGTGAGGAGAATCCAGTAGTTGGGGCACGTTGCAGGAAGCTGTGCATCCCTTACATGCAAGGAATTCAGGGCAAGTTAAATGCTTTGCATGCTTGGGCTCGAGATGAACAGATTGATTTGTCCCAGATTATTTATTTAGGTAATGATATAAATGATCTAGAGTGTCTAAAACACGTAGGGTGTGGAGTGGTAGTAAATGATGCCTATCTAGAAGTGCAAGCTGCAGCACAGATTACCCTCACTTCTAAAGGCGGATGTGGGGCTATTCGCGAGCTTGTCGGCTTAATTGAAGAGAAACTCAAGGAGGAATAAATGTCACGCACGCTTGAGATAGGAGGGCGCCTTATCGGAGAAGGCCATCCTGTGTATATCGTTGCTGAAATCGGTATTAATCACAATGGAGATCTGAATCTTGCGAAACGCTTGATTGATGCGGCTGTTATTGGTGGGTGTGATGCGGTCAAATTCCAGAAGCGGACGCCCGAGCTGTGTGTACCGCCTGAGCAACGCGGGGTTATGAAAGAAACACCTTGGGGCTTGATGACGTATATGGAGTATCGTCACCGCGTTGAATTTGGCCAATCGGAATACGAAGAAATCAACAATTATTGTGAGGAACGGAAGATTGACTGGTTTGCCTCTTGTTGGGATCAACCCTCAGTGGACTTCATCGAACAATTTGATCCCGCTTGTTATAAAATCGCATCGCCCAGCTTAACTAACGACGACTTGTTGAAGCACATCAATGCGCAAGGACGCCCAATGATTCTTTCCACAGGGATGTCCACAATGGAAGAGATTCGTTGTGCGGTTTCCGTCCTAGATCAGGACCGGCTAATGATCGCGCATTGCACTAGCACGTATCCCTGCCCCCCTGAGGAACTTAATCTACGCATGATTCGCACACTGCAGACTGAATTCAATTGTCCCATTGGTTATTCTGGCCACGAAGTGGGGTTGCAGACTTCCTACGCCGCAGTAGTGTTAGGGGCTTGTTTCATTGAGCGCCACATTACTCTTGACCGAGCAATGTGGGGTAGTGATCAAGCTGCTTCGGTAGAACCTGGGGGATTCATGCGCTTGGTGCGCGATATTCGCGTGATTGAGAAAGCAATGGGTGATGGCGTGAAGCGAGTGTACGCGGATGAACTTCCGGCGAAGAAGAAACTGCGGCAGGTTTAACGGTACCCAGGCGTGTCTCAAGAACCGGTGACCTTGAGTAACGCATCAGGGAAGGAGAGACTTTGCTAAAAGTTCTAGCATTTGGGCACCTGCCTAAAGAGGCAGGAGGTAGGCAAAGGAGTGGCTTGAGCTACGCAGCCTTTGAGATTGCCAAAGGTCTGGCCAGTTTAGAGAATGATCTAGAATATGTTCTTAGTTGTACAGATGTGCATAGCCCAGTAGAGCGGGTTGTTCAATTTGAATCGGGCATTAAGGTTATTGGATGGACGAAGAAAGGCCTTATTACGTACTTCATTCTTCATCCGGTCTTAGCGGCTGGGCTTTTTTGCAGTGCTATACGATATCGATTTCGTTATCGATTAGAGCCTGGCCTGCTGCGAACATTCGGTACCCTTTTGTTCTACTCCGCTGCAGTTCGCTTCTATACTCCCGATTTATTGCACATTCATGATGCAAGCCGAGCTGTGCTTCTGGACCTTGTTCCGAATGCGAAAGGTCTACGCCGTGTGACTACGCTGCATGGAGTTATAGGCTTTGATGAGAACTTTCCTGCTGGCTGCCAAGCCATTGAGATCGACGCGCTTAGGACTAGCAGCTATTTTGTCTTTGTAAGCAACAAGATGCAAAGTACGCTATTATCACATTACAAATCTGTGTCAGATAAGCATACTGTAATTCCAAACGGGATCGACCTACAAAAGTTTAGAATCCTTGACCGAAACGAGTGTCGACACGCCTTAGGTCTACCCCTTGATAAAACGATACTACTCACAGTAGGAAGTCTGTCGAAACTAAAGGGGCAAGCCCTTATACTGGACAGTGTCGCTTCTCTTCCATATGATGTGCGAGGGAGGATTTGTTGCATATTCGTTGGCAACGGTGTCAGCGCTCTCAGAGATAAGAAGCAAGGTTTAGGCGTTGATCTGCACTTGTACGAGCATGTCGAACAATATGAGCTTGTCCAGTTTTACAATGCCGCTGATTACCATCTTTCAGCGAGCTCGTCCGAAGGATTCGGGATGATTATGACCGAGAGTCTTGCTTGTGGAACACCAATAATCTTACCGAGGACATGTGATCTAGTGGAGGAGGAATTCGTAATCGATGGAGTCAATGCTATAGTCTATGAGAAGCCTTCAAAGGAAGCGATACAGAATGTCATAGGACACGCATTGTCATCGCGATTTGATAGGGAAGAGATGCGCAATACAGTTGCTGGTATGAGTTGGGATTGGATCGCCGCTCGCTATGGAGAACTATTCCGTTGATTCTAGCACGTGAGCACGAAGCGAAAACTGAAGCCCAGGGAGAGGAATGGAGCGAATCGAACGTCAGGGCGAAGGTGCCTGGAAATGAAGAGAGCAAGCGACAACAACCTAAAGACAGATATACTCTTCATAGACACTTGGAGGGTGGGAATCAAGCTACATTATCTTCCTATTTATAAGTATTTGCAAAGTTTGCACATAAATATAACTATAAAAGCACTCCATAGAGAATCGCTTTACGCACGCGGCGAATCAATTCCCAAGATTGATTGCATCGACGGGTTGGAGTGTTACGACATATCTTACTTCCCTTGGCGGCGCAACCTGGAGAGAATAATACGGCAGTTCAACCCCCGCATTGTTATGCTATTAACTCATTCCTTTTTATTTGATAGAGCCATCATACGATTGTGCCGAAGAATGGGTATCCGAACAATCTTCTTGCAACACGGTGCCGTTAGATTTTCACCGCACAAGCCCAAGCAAAAGCCGTATTTGCTTCCAGCAATATATTTAGACAAGGCAAGGCGATATTTGTCCTACTACTTGCCCGTCTATTTCAGAGTAACGGCTCCAGAAGACCCTCTCTGCATGTTGAGGCCTGATTTCCTTCGGTTCCTATTTGGAAGCTTGATTCTAAATTACACGCTTGTACCACCTAAACCCACATCTGAAGTCCGTGCAGACCAAGCCTTGGTTTATGGAGAATTCTATGCAGAGAAATTCAAACGTTTACATGGCTACCAGGACAATCAGGTGCATATAGTAGGGAATCTAACATTTGACTCCATGGTAGACATTGCTAAGAAAGCCATCGTAGAGCGAGAAAGCTGGCTGAGAGCCAGGAGGCTCGACCCTACCAGGAGAATGATAACGTATCTACCTCAACCATTCGTTGAAGAAGGATACGTAGGGAAATCGGAGTTTCAAAGGTACCTTGGTGTGCTGGGTAATCAGGTTAAGGAGAAGGAACTAAATCTGATAATTAAGTTGCATCCGAGAAATGATATAGCGCTCTTCAGGTCTTTGATGGATAAAGAATTCATCGCCATCGAAGAGAAGGACCTCGTAGAGAGCGTCTACTTCAGCGATGCGGTGGTTGGCCATTTTTCAACTGCTCTAGGTTTAGCAATAGTCGCTTATAAACCTCTTATAATAGTGGATACTTTCAAATCAATGTCAGGATCGTTCGGTGATCCGGAGGACTTGAAATCTGTCGCCCATGTAGTTACAACGCAAAATAAGCTGGGAAATACCTTGGAGAACCTCAGTAACAACGATTGGAAGTGCGATAGAAGCGCCTACAACGACTGGAAGCGGAAGTACTCACACTTCGATCCAAAAGAAAAGGTGGTTCAAAGGATAGCAAAGTACCTGATTGCTGAATACAAGGCTCTGACTGAGAACATTGGTGAAGAATGACGAAGCTTGAAATGGTTGTGCGCCTAGCATTCACGATTCTCTCGGTAAATAACCACGAGGGTCTCAAGCGTATATTTGGGGTGGTGAAAGTTGACTAAAGCAAAAAGTATGACTACCAAGAACATACTGAATAAGGTCTCAGAAACGAGTGGATATACGCGCAGAAATAGGCGATTAAATGTGGGGATTGTTGTTTATGAGCTTGACGTAAGGGGAGGAACGCAAAAGCAAGTGCTGCGACTGGCTGAGTTTCTTCACAAAAACAAAATACCATTTACCATTTATACTTATAGTTTTGACGCAACGAGTTGCTACCCTGGATTCATGGAATTTGCGGACAGAATTTGCTATTTAAGTAATCAAGAGCGCTTGGGTAGAAATACAAGAAAGGGTTCGCCTTGTTTCATAAAGCGACTAGCGCAGTATCTCCCCTTCATGAACCTTGTAAGGAGATTGGCCCATACATATCGTCTATATAAGAATTTTGGTTCCGAGCATACACTCATAAATTTCCATGATCATACGGTTTACTGGATTGCTCTTTTCTATAAACTCAGGATACGTGGCATCAAGCCTAAATTCGTTTGGCAATTAAACGATTTCCCCCCTATGTACCATGTTGGTCCCTCTGCTGGCCACAACAAGGACATTAGACATTACATAGCTTATGTACTATGGTTGCCAGTCATGGTTTTAGATCAAGTTATAGTTCATCAACTAATAAACGAGATTTCCGTGAATGTGGGCAAGAACAAAGGATTGGTTAGATCCATATACGGACGGGCTGCCCACCTCTTTTATCCTGGCATAGATCAGCCTAGGAGAGTAAAAGAGCTTGAAGATTTTCATTCACCTATAAGGCTTGTTACAACGAGCGTTCTATTACCCTATAGAAGAATCGAGGACATTATTATAGCAATGCGCATTCTGAAGAAAAAAGGGATCAAGACCATCCTAAACATTATTGGGGCATACAATTACTCTAAAAAAGGAGCTAGCTATTATCAGCGCCTGCGATCTTTGGTTAGTGAGGCTGGCCTTCAAGAAGAGGTTGGATTTCTTGGACAAATAGACGCGGGGAGAATGGAGAAAATATGGATGGATTCCGACGTTTTTCTATTCGTAAATCATATGCAAAGTTGGGGGCTAGCAGTATTTGAGGCGATGAGTGTTGGCCTTCCTGTCATCGTCTCTTCAACAGTGGGCGCTACAGAAATACTGGAAACCGATAAGAATGCCATCATTGTCGAGCCCAAGAATCCTGAAGCTATTGCTGATGGAATCATTACCTTGGAGAGTGATAGAGAATATAGAAATGCACTGATTAAGAATGCTCTTGACTTAGTGGCGACGTATAAATGGGATAGTGCGTACTCTGCCAATATGTTAAATTTATTCCAGCAGCTCAGTAATGTGAGTGGTCGCTAATGGAGACATTCATTATGGATCAGAAAACACCAGCAAATCTGACGGACATTGACAGTCAGATCACGCGAAGGTGCATTCAGGGCTATAATCCTGAGGCGATGCTGACGAGACAACGGAGGAATAATGTATGATATAGCTGTTTCAAGCCCAGCTGGGAATCCTAGGAATCCCAAGATTTGGTCTAGGGCTCCAGCTAGTATTATTGAGGGGTTGGAGCGGTCAGGCTATAGCTCCCTTGCTATAGACTCGAGCATGAGCAAGAACAGGAGAGCAGCATGCCGAATTCTTCATCAAGCGTTGGGGCTGGGATCAGACTACCCAAGAGGACGAATTGCCAGAAGATGTACTTCCAAGGAAGCTCTGCGTCAGAGTAGATCCCACAATTGCACAAGAATTCTTCATACGAGTACATTAGACCTTCCGATACCAAGAAAGGCGTTAGGTATGAATCATTACTTATTCTGCGACTCAACCTGGAACTTGCATAGTCAATATACTCAGGACACCGACAGATATCCAGCAAGAATGCTCCAGCTTGCTGAACAACTTGAACAGGAATCATATACTCAGGTTAAACACTTCTTTCCCACCTCTAAGTATGTTCACGAAGATCTAATCCACCATTACCATATTTCTCCTCAAGACATCACGGTTGTAGGAACTGGCAGGGGGGGGATTGCGCCATATGAAGGGGAGAAGGACTGGGAGAGTGGCCATATTCTGTTTGTTGCTCAACATCGCTTTGAGGAGAAAGGTGGTCTTTTGTTACTCGAGGCTTTCAAAAAAGTGCAGCAACAGAAACCAAGAATGGAGTTGGTCATGGTTGGAGGGGACCAATATAGGACCTTCACTGAGAGTGTTCCAAACGTGCGTATGACTGGCTTTGTCTCAAAGGAGGAGCTGCAAGAGCTATTTGACACTGCGGTGCTCTTTGCTATGCCAGCGTTAGATGAGCCATGGGGTTTGGTTTATCTTGAAGCGTTGGCATGCAAGACGCCAATTCTCGGCTTGAACCGAAAGGCTTTCCCAGAGATTTCAGGGCATGGAAAGTATGGATTTATAGTAGATTCACCAACTCCAGACTGTGTGGCCAATAAAATTCTAGAGTCCTTATCAGATGTGACTAAGCTGCGAGCAATGGGCAGTGAAGGCCAGAAGTATTGCCTCAAGGCATTTTCATGGGATTCAGTTGCCGTCAAGATTGCTAGCCAAGTACTGAGTTCTAGCACAAAGGGAAAGGAGAATGATGGCTGAGCGCAAGTACATAGTTATTACTACTATTAATCATCCGTCCCAGGGGATACGGAGAATAGCAGAAACCTGCAAGGATTGGCATATCATTGTTGTTGGTGACAGGAAAACCCCGGCTGACTGGAACTGTGAACGCGTTCAATTTCTCTCTTTGCAGGACCAACTGGAACTTGACAGTGGTTTGGCCACAAAAAGCCCATTGAATCACTATTCTCGGAAGAACATCGGTTACCTCAAAGCCATACGTGACGGAGCACAAGTCATCGCTGAGACAGATGATGATAATATCCCCTACGATTCTTTCCTGGTTTCGGTTAAGAAGAATATCAGAGGGCGCCCGGTAGAAAAGCATGGTTGGGAGAATGTATACACGCATTTTTCAGGCGAGAGGATTTGGCCGCGTGGCTTCCCTTTAGAGTTTGTTAACAGCAGCCTGAGAACCAGGTCGCTTTTAGGCAAGGAATCTATATTTGACTGTCCTATCCAGCAGTACCTGGTTAATGGTGATCCAGATGTAGACGCGGTTTATAGGATGATAATGAGCAGGGAAGATATTAACTTCGACGACAATACAGTAATACTCAGTGATGGTACATTTAGTCCATTTAACTCGCAAAACACGATTTGGTGGCCTGAGGCGTATCCGCTACTTTATTTGCCTAGTTTTGTAAGCTTCAGGATGACGGATATTTGGCGGTCCTTCGTGGCTCAAGTTTGCCTATGTCGGCTCGGCAAATGCATCGCTTTCAGGGAACCGACTATGTTTCAAATAAGGAACGAGCATTCTTTCATCCACGACTTCAAGGACGAGATACCAGGTTATTTAAATAACGCCAAAATCATGGGGATTCTTAGCAGTCTTGATCTATCAAACAAACCTTATGAGACAGGTAAGAACTTGCGTCTCTGCTATGAATCACTAGTGGCGGCTGGAATAATGCTAGAAGAAGAGCTACAACTTATAAATCTGTGGTTAAGGGATTTGAGCGAAGTAAGAGAATCAAGAGCGCCTGAGAACGGAGGTGGAAATTGATGAAAAAAGCGTTGATCACCGGTATCACGGGGCAAGACGGTTCCTATCTGGCGGAGTTCCTGCTCCACAAGGGCTACGAGGTGCACGGCCTTATCCGGCGCGCGAGCACTTTCAATACGGAGCGGATCGATCATATCTATCGAGATCCCCATGATCCCAATGCACCCAATGCTCGACCTTCCTTTGCATGGTGACCTGCAATTGGAGAATAGCTGATGATTGAACGTGTGCAAAGGGTTGACGATGCCTTGCTCTTGATCAATTGATTGATTACAATACCAATGTGTTATTTGATCAATCGGAGGCTGCGATGAGTGTCAAAATGGCCAGAGATCAGATGAGATCTAGTTCAGAGGTTCGACGTCATTTGGGGGAGTACTTGGACGAAGTAGGAGAGCGCGATCTCTATATTCTACGTGGAGGGAAGCCAACGGCTGCCATTGTGCACATCGACCGCTATGAAGCATTGCTAGAGCAGTTGGCTGAACTACAGGATCTTCAGGAGCACTTGGCTATCTATAAGATGGTAAAGGAACGAGATGGTCAGATTAAGGCAGAGGAATTTGTCTCCTTGAATGAACTCGATTGAGCGAACGGTGGACAAAGATGCCCTATGAGGTTCTGCTCATTAAAGACGCTCAACAGGACTACAACAGTCTCGATGGAGCCATCAAGAAGCAGGCCAAGGCCCAACTCGGGAAACTGGAAGTTAGCCCTGAATTAGGGCGGCCATTGGGAAAGAAGATGGGATTGGACTTGGCTGAGTATCGGTGTTTGCATTTCTACGGAAATAAATACCGGATTGTTTACAAGGTCGATGAGGCGAAGAGACAGGTTATCGTAGCGGGTATTGGACGCCGGGAAAGGGCACAGATCTATGAAGCGGCAACTCACCGCCTGGGAAGAGAATAAGTGAGAGCAGTTTGCAGGCTACGCTGTTGTCATGAGCCCAAGGAGAGGGTGGAGTGAGACGGTCCGCCTTAGTGATCAAATGGCAATTGACATTGGGCCAGAGGGACACGTGGTGGCGATTGAGGTGTTAGATGTGAGCAAGCTGATACCTGGGATCAAGGAGAGAGGTGTCTCTTCGAAGAACCTATCCGTCGCTTCGAAAAGTTAAAGATGAGCTATCTAAGCTAATAGGAGAACAAAACCATGAAACGAGCACTGATCACCGGTATCACGGGCCAGGATGGCTCTTATCTGGCGGAACTGTTGCTGCATAAAGGCGACGAGGTGCATGGTCTTATCCGCCGGGCAAGCACGTTCAACACCGACCGGATCGATCATATCTATCAGGGTCTGGGCTCTGCCAATGCGAGTTGGTGCCCTCCACTTCGGGTGCTATACTTGAGATAGGTCGGGAGGCCTAAGTCAAGAGTTGCGAGTCAGACGGTCTGAAGAGCGAAAAAAGCCGTTCTTGAGTCAAAACGGCTGAGACCAGGAGCCACAAGTCGGGAGGTGCAATATGGCAACGTTGGAAAAACTTGCGAAAGACCTGCACATGAAGCCGGATGATTTGATGAGGGAGAGCGGAAGGGTTGGTGGAAGCAGTGGCGGGTGATGGGTGACGGGTAATGGGGATTAGGGATTGAGAGGTAAGGATTATGGGTTCGCGGAGTTCATTGAGTCTGTAGGGTTCATGGGGTTCGTAGGGTTGGTTGGGTTCACGGGGTTCGTTGAGTTCGATGGGTTAGTAAAGCGAAGAATAAGGGGCAACAAGCGGTGAATGTTTGCAAGATTAACTGGGGTAACGGAGGCAGAAATGCAAAGAAGGGTTAAGATTATCGTCCAAAAAAGCGAGGAGGGCTATGTGGCTTATCCTCTCGGTCTTAAGGGTGTCGTGGTGGGGGATGGAGATACGTTCGAAGAAGCCCTGGAAGACGTGAAATCAGCAATTACCTTTCACCTTCAAACCTTTGGAGATGAAGTCCTTGGGCAGGTCGTTGCGCCAGAGGATATCTATATAACAGAGGCAGAGGTCGTCTTGGATGCCTAAGTTCCCGCGAGATGCGCCTAAGAGGAAGGTGCTTGAAGCTTTCATGAAACTGAACTTTGAAATCGTTAGAGAAGCTGAACACATTGCCCTCAGACGACAGAACCCTGATGGGTCTACGACACCGATGACCATTCCCAACGATCGAACCTACAAGAGCAGTACATTGAGAACTATTCTTACGCAGGCTGGAATCACTAGAGATGAGTTTCTAGACGCTTATTACGAGTGAGAAAGTGAAAAGCTGTTCTCCGTGTGTGCAGCGACCTCTACGGTAAGAACTAGTTGATCGGTAGAGCGGAGGATCAGATGGAGAACAAGAGAGATTGAAGCTAGTCGCAAAGAGTAGCGTTGCCCTGCAATCGAACTATACTGTATTTTCAGATCGAGCGTGACCTTGCGGAAGGGTTTATGGAGTGGGCGGAATCGAAACTGATCAGCAAAGAGGGGGGATGAGAAACGGTGAAACGAGCACTGATTACCGGTATCACAGGGCAGGACGGTTCTTATCTGGCAGAGTTCTTGCTCTCCAAAGGCTACGAGGTGCACGGCCTCATCCGGCGGGCGAGTACGTTTAACACGGAGCGGATTGATCATATCTATCGAGATCCCCATGATCCCAATGCGCGGCTCTTTCTCCGTTATGGTGATCTGGCAAACGGCGAGCAGCTCTCTAATCTGATCTACAACTTGAAGCCGGATGAGATCTACCATCTGGGGGCACAGAGCCATGTACGCGTGAGTTTTGACACTCCGGAGTACACTGGTGATGTTACTGGGTTGGGGACAACACGCATCCTGGAGGCCATCCGCCGTAGCGGAATCAAGACGCGGTACTACCAGGCCTCCAGTTCGGAGATGTTCGGCGCTACTGCCCCGCCACAAAGTGAAACTACTCCGTTTCATCCGCAGAGTCCTTACGCTTGCGCAAAGGTATACGCTTATTGGATGGCGGTGAACTACCGAGAAGGATATGATCTGTTCGCTTGCAACGGCATCTTGTTCAATCACGAGTCGCCGCGGCGAGGGGAGACGTTTGTTACCCGCAAGATTACACGAGCGCTTGCGAGAATCCTGGACGGGAAGCAAGATAAGCTCTACTTGGGCAACCTCGCGGCCAAACGCGACTGGGGCTATGCGCCAGAGTACGTGGAAGCAATGTGGAGAATGCTACAGCAAGACGAGGCGGATGACATTGTTATCGGTACCGGCGCGACGCACTCCGTGCAGGAGTTTCTTGATGAGGCGTTTGCGTACGTAGACTTGGACCCACAACAGTACGTAGAGATCGACCAACGCTACTTCCGACCGACTGAGGTAGATGTTCTCCTCGCGGATGCGTCCAAGGCCAAGAGGAAGCTCAACTGGGAACCGAAGGTGACATTCAAGGAACTCGTGCGTATTATGGTAGATGCTGACATCGCAGCGCAAGGCGGAACCCCGCCGGGCGAAGGCAAACGTATTCTGCAAGAGAAATTCATCGGCTGGCACCAGTGGGACAATAGCGTCGCCGCGGCGTTGAAGAACGAGAGGCATGGGTTTGAGTGAGTTGGGTTCGTTGGGTTCGTTGGGTTTATGGGGTTCGTAGAGTTCGTTGGGTTTGTAGGGTTTGTAGGGTTGAGGAGCAGAAGATGACGACGGCCAAGCGGTTTGAGGATCTGGAGGTCTGGAGAGCATCGCAAGATGTGGTCAATGCGGTATATCGAGCTTCTTCAGATGGTGCATTTTCCCGAGACTACGGGCTACGTGACCAGATTCGCCGGGCGGCGGTCTCTATCCCCTCGAATATAGCGGAGGGTTTCTCCAGGCGCTCGAACAAGGAATTCATCCAATTCCTGTTTATCTCTAAGGGATCGGCAGCTGAAGCGCAAAGCCAGCTTTATACTGCTCTTGACCAGGGCTACATAGCACAGGAAGAATTTGATAGAATATACAAGCAGATCGAGGTGGTAGCAAAACAGATCTCGCGATTCATCACCTATCTGAAGGGCGCTGGTTAGCGCGTTGAACCCAATGAACTTTATGAACCCTATGAACCCCACGAACCCAAGGAACCCAACAAACCCCCAAAGAGAGGTGAGGTAATATGGCTGTAAGGGGCATCAAGCCCAAGGAGCTTGTCGATCTTGCTTTGTATAAAGATGAGCAAGAGGTCATTGATGAAGGCGTCCGGTATATCCTGAGATCCCATCCCGAATACAGGATAGAGATCGCTATCAAGAGATACAAGGAAGAAGCAGTCTCCCTGGGGAAGGCCGCTGATCTTGCCGGTATTTCTTTGGAGGAGATGAAGGAGGTTTTGAGGACCAGAGGCGTTGCTCTGAAGGGGCCAGAGAGTAAGGAGGAAATCAAAGAAGATGCCAAGCGAGCCAGAGAGGCACTTCGATGATTGTGGTTGATACCACTGTTTTGTCCAACTTGGCGCGAGCCAACCGGACAAACCTCCTCGAAAAGATTCACGGTCAAATCATTATCCCCTCCCAGGTACATGAAGAGATTCTTAAAGGAATCGCTGCTGGATATGATTTTCTTGAGGAGGCTGATAAAATTGTCGAAGCGGATTGGGCAAAACTGGCGGTGTTTGAGGATGGAAGGGAACGGACTCTTTTTAGAAACCTCCTGGACATAGTCGGTTACGGGGAAGCTGCCGGGATCGCTATTGCTAAGGAACGGAATCTAGTATTCTTCAGCGACGACCGTAAAGCTCGGCGAGTAGCGCAAGACCAAGGTGTGAAAATCTCAGGGACTCTGGGTATGCTGGAGTTGCTCGTTGAAGAAGGGACGCGCTCGATCGGAGAAGCAGATGAGATTTTGAGTAAAATGATCCAAGGCGGATATCATTCTCCCATTCAGTCACTGAAAGAGCTGTTTGAAGAACCCAATGAATAGTTTGAAAACACAATGGACCCAACGAACTCTATGAACTCAACGAATTCACAACTCGCCGCCCAGCCGTTTTGGGCGGGTAAGCGAGTTGTGGTCACCGGCGGTGCGGGGTTCCTGGGCTCCCGCGTTGTCGCGAAGCTACGAGAACGTGGCTGTGAACATATCTTTATCCCACGGACTAAAGACTATGATCTACGGGAGAAAAAAGCGATTGTCCGCCTGTATGAGGATTCCCAGCCGGACATCGTGATCCATCTTGCCGCGGTGGTGGGAGGAATCGGGGCGAATCAGAAATATCCGGGCAAGTTTTTCTATGATAACGCCATCATGGGGATCCAGCTTATCGAGCAGGCGCGGCAACTTGATATAGAAAAGTTCGTCTGCGTAGGCACGATCTGTGCTTATCCAAAGTATATGCCAGTCCCCTTCAAAGAGGATGATCTTTGGAACGGCTACCCTGAAGAGACCAATGCCCCCTATGGGTTGGCGAAGAAGATGCTCTTGGTGCAGCTTCAAGCGTACCGCCAGCAGTACGGGTTCAACGGAATTTACCTCTTGCCGGTGAATTTGTATGGCCCTGGCGACAACTTCGACCCGGAGTTCTCACATGTAATCCCGGCGATCATTAAGAAGTTTGTCAATGCCAAGCGTCGTGGGGACGAGAAAGTCGTTGCTTGGGGTACGGGAGAGGCCACACGTGAATTCTTATATGTCGAAGACGCTGCAGAAGGGATCGTCCTAGCAACAGAACGCTATGATAAACCAGACCCTGTGAACCTTGGTGCAGGGCAAGAGATCAAAGTCAGGGATCTAGTCCATCTGATCAAGGAGCTAGTGGGCTTTCAAGGGGAAGTGGAGTGGGATACCTCCCAACCGGATGGCCAGCCACGCCGTAGATTGGATACCTCAAGGGCAAAAGAAGAATTCGGGTTTGAGTCCAAGATGAGTTTTGAAGAGGGCCTCGCAAATACGATCTCTTGGTACAAGACTCACAGCAGTGGCTAGGCACGGCATGAAAGTGTTGCTTGTCAATCAGTTCTTCTTTCCCAATGTTGCTGCGGTTGCCCAGTTGATGGCCGACTTGGCGGAGGACTTGACAGAAAAGGGGATTGAGGTCAGTGTTCTGTGTGGCCGGGCGAACTACAGCCGGGAAAAGAACGATCCGCGCGCTGCAAATTCCTATCTCAAGCAGGTAAAGGTGCATCGCGTGCCTTCGTTAAACATGAAGGGGCGAAGCGGAGTGGTTCACTTGCTGAATTACCTCTCTTTTCTGATCTTAGCTCCGCTGCGTGCAATTATGCTTCCCAAGTACGATTGCGCTGTCGTGTTCACGAATCCTCCTCTTATCGCCCTGGTAGGCTGGCTCCTTGGGTTGCTGCGTGGGACGAAATTCGTTTACGTGGTCGAAGATCTGTACCCTGACGTAGCGATTGAACTTGGTTTCCTGAAGCGTGACGGGGTGGTGACGAAGATATCGGATAAAGTGTCCCGCTTCTTGCTTAGGCGCGCCGATCGGGTCGTGGCACTCGGGGACAGAATGAAACAAGCGCTGCTGACAAAAGGGGTGAAGGGAGACAGGATAGTTATCATCCCCAATTGGGCGGATGGCGAGCAGATCTATCCTGTAGAAAAGCCCGAAAACTGGTTTGTGGCGAAGCATCATCTCGGGGGGAAGTTTGTCGTTCAGTATTCTGGGCATATGGGAGAAGGGCATGATTTTTCAACGATCTTGCAGGCTGCCCAGCACCTACAGGAATATGATGACATTGTCTTTCTGTTCATTGGAAACGGCCCCAAACGAGGAGAGATAGCGGAATTCAAAGAGAAGCACAACCTGGGCAACGTGTTGCTTTTGCGTTACCAAGATCGCGCGACCCTGCGATTCAGTTTGGGAGCTGCCGATGTTGCTTTGATATCGCTTAAGAGCAACCTGGAATCTCTGATGTTCCCGTGCAAGGTCTATGGGATTATGGCCTCGGGACGGCCGCTCATCTACCTCGGAAGCGAGCAAGGTGAAATTAGCCGCATTGCCCGGATGGCTGAGTGTGGATTCACCGTTCCACCGGACGACGTGGAGTCGTTGGTTGATAGCATTCTTCATCTATATCAGGATGAATCGCTGCGGCAAGAGCTGGGGAGTAGAGCACGAAGGTACTTTCTTGAACACTTCGAGAGGAAACTCGCGACTGCAAGATACTATGACCTCTTGATGGATGTGGTAGAAGGCGGGATTAAGGATTGATGGATTATGGGATGACGGGCAGTAAGCGGTGATGAGTAACGAGTGAATCGTGAATGGCGGGGAAGCAGTGATGCGTGATGGGTGACGAGTGGAGAAGCGTTCTAAGTCCTATGTGCCAGGTTCTAGGGCAAAGCGTGAAGGGCGTGGAAGCAGTAAATGGTAAGTGGTGAGTGGTGAATGGAAAGAGCAAGGGCAAGGGCCGAAGTCCAAAGTCGAGAGCTCGGTGAATCGTAAATGGTAGATCACTGGCAGCACGGGGCAAGACGGATTATATCTTGCGGAGTTCTTGCTTGCCAAAGGCTACGAAGTGCGCGGCGTGGAAGCAGTGATGGGTGATGAGTGGCAAGTTACAAGCGTGTCGCCTGGATGACCCGGCCGTTTGATCTTTGGAACCGTCCGTGTTATTCTGATACAAGGTGAGCTCTGGGGAGGATATATGATCCTAGCGGTATTCGCGGCATCCCTGTTGACTGCGGTCCTCGGAACCCTTCTCCTCATTCCCCGGCTGCACCGGGCAGGGATTACAGGCAAGGACATGCATAAATTGGGGAAGCCGGAGGTTGCCGAGATGGGCGGGCTAGCGATCGTTGCGGGAGCCCGGGGGCCTAGCGATGAGCTTGTTTGCACATGTATGACAATGCTTTCGTGATTCTCCCTCTCCGCTCTTGAGCCGTGCCTTGCCCAGATTGTGGCGACGTGGAATAATAGGCTCGGCTATGCTGCAAGAAGGGATTTGGTAAAGGAGGAAAGATGGATACGAAGGTGAAAGATCTCTCGCGCGAGGAACTCAAAGCCTTGATTCAAGATGCGGTAGAAGAGGCGTTGGCAGATCTTGTTCGTGATCCAGATCAGGGACTTGAACTACGAACAAAGGTTCAAGACAGGCTTCAACATTCTCTCAAACACTTCGAAGAAGAGCAACGAATACCGGCGGAAGAGCTAGCGAAGAGGATTGGCGTAAACTGGTGACGATTTACCGGGTAGAATTCCTTTCTAAAGCTGCCGATGACCTTGAGCGCCTCGATAACGAAATAATAGAACGCATTTTATCAAAGCTGAAGTGGCTGGCTGATAATTGTAGCGGAATTGCTCCCGAGCCTCTAAGCGGCCAGTTAAAAGGGCTCTTCAAGCTCCGAGTCGGAAGCTACAGGATCGTTTATTCTCTAGACCGGAATAAGCAGATTATCACCGTTCATCTTGTTGGGCATCGTAGCGAAATATACAGAATATGAACCTTAACTATAGAGTGTTTCTATGTTGTCCCGAGAGGGCGTTAGCCTAAGGAGGGATATATGATCCTAGCGGTATTCGGGGCATCCTTGTTGACGGCAATCATCGGTGTGTTTCTTCTCATTCCTCGACTGCACCGGGCGGGAATCACTGGCAGGGATATGAACAAACCCCGTAGGAATAAGATTCCACGGGGCAGGCCTCATAGGAATACCCCAGTGATGTATGATTCACCCCGTGAAATACATGAGACCCCGCCTATTTCAACGGGGCAAGCAGGGGTAGACACTACACGGGGCAAGTCCGATGGTGTAGGTAATCCCGAAGATATTCCACGGGGCAGGGCCGTCTACCCTGAAGTTGCCGAGATGGGCGGGTTGGCCTGACTACATTGGGTAGTCATGGTCTACCATTGGATATGGGTAGGTGGCACACGCATCCATCACCAGCCGCTGTTGATTCGTGCGGGCTAACCCGCTAAGATCCCGGCGGAATGAAAAGATGGTAGGCTTTGAGGAGGTGCAATTGTGGGAGAGACTGAAGTCCTTAGACGGAAGCTTATGGAGAATGTCGCAGACTTACGTGAGGTTCGGCTTCAAGAAGTTTTAGACTTCATCGATTTTCTCCGGACACGCGAGAGAGGGGACGAGGACTCCATCCTGGAAGTAGCCGGTTGTCTTTCCGGCAGTCCGCTCTCCGCCGCGGAAATTGAGGAAGGACTCTATGGGGAGAACCCAGCCTGATGCCTAAAGCGGTTTTTATCGATACTTGGGGGTGGTTGGCACTGGGACATCGCCGAGATGCCCTGCATCAGGAGGTCAAAGCGTTTTATCAGGCTTTACAGAAAGAGGGCTCTCTCTGTTACACTACAGGCTACGTCCTTGATGAAACGATCACACTTCTCTTCCGACGGGAGGTATTTGAAGAAGCTATCCGTTTCATGGAGGGGATCTTCCAATCTGCTGAGGAACGCTGCCTTATCATAGAACGGGTCACTTCTGAACGATTCTCCTCGGCCTGGAGACTCCGAAAGCAATTTCAAGATAAACCCAAGATCTCCTTCACTGATCTTACTTCGATGGTTATTATGGAAGAGAAGGGGATAAAAAGTGTCTTAACGGAAGATGAACATTTTCTCTAAGTCGGAATGGGTTTCCAAAAGGCTCCATGATACAAAGGTACTAGGAAACAGGCCTAGGGAGCACCTTAATGAAGAAGTCCACAGCTTAGTGCAGGACCCTTTCTTGGATTGGCAACTGCATTCTCAAGAAAATCCTCTTATTTGATACCAGGAGTCATGCGTGCTATTCTGGGGATATTCTAGCTGCAAGGAGGATATATGATCCTGGCGGTATTTGCGGCATCTCTGTTGACGACAGTCATCGGTGCGCTTCTCCTCATTCCTCGACTGCACAGAGCGGGGATTCTCGGAAAGGATGTGCACAAACAGGGGAAGCCCGAAGTGGCCGAGATGGGAGGATTGGCGATCGTTGCCGGAACGGGTGTAGGAATCTCGGTCGCTCTGGCGATGATGAGCTTTTTCCACGTGCTTGCGGATGCGGACGTGGTTCTCCTTCTCGCCGCCCTGGCCGTAATCCTGCTTACGGCTCTTATCGGGATCATCGATGACCTTCTTGGAATGCGCCAGTCGGTGAAGGCGTTTCTTCCGGCCATAGCTGCGCTCCCTCTAGTTGCCGTACGGGCGGGTCATGCGTGGCTTGCGATCCCTTTTGTGGGCCGGTTCAACTTCTGGATCTTCTATCCTCTGTTCTTGGTACCCGCGGGTGTGATGGTGGCGGCAAATGCAGTGAACATGCTCGCCGGGTTCAACGGGATGGAAGTGGGGATGGGCTTGATCGCCATGGGCTCTCTCGCAGTGATTGCGGCGATGATTCATGAGACAACGGCATTGATCATCCTCCTTGCCGGAGCGGGAGCGCTTCTTGGGGTCCTATTCTTCAATTGGTATCCGGCCAAGATCATGGTTGGCGATGTGGGCACGCTTTCGATCGGTGCGCTAATCGCCACAGCGGTTATCGTGGGAAACTTCGAGACAGCAGGGGTGATTGTGATCATTCCCTATGCGATCGATTTCCTGTTCAAAGCAGCACATGGTTTCCCTAAGAGTTTTGGTGAACTCAGGAGTGATGGCAAACTGCACTGCCCGGGGCGTAGCGCTGTTGGTTTAGGTCAGTTCGTCATGAAGATAACCGACGGGATAAGGGAACAAACACTGACGATGGTGCTTATGGGCACGGAAGTGGTGTTCGGGGGAGTGGCGATTCTTCTCTACGTGATGAAGTGACAAGTAGCTGTCAGCCATCGGCTGTCAGAGATCAGCTCGAAACAAAAGAACAAACCATTGCAGTCAGCTATCAGCGGTCAGGAGGGGGGGGCTATCACCAGTTAGCAAGAGCTGAAAGCTGACGGCTGTTTGCTATCGTGGAAATCGTGAATGGTAAATAGTGAATGGTAGGAGCAAGTCCAGAGTCCAAGTGTCATGGGTCGGGGCTAATCTACAGGCTGCATTGGGCAAGCTTTTACTGGTCTAGGCTTGCTAATACTAGTCTTTGATGTTAATATGGCTCCTATGGAGGTGATTGATAGTGCTGAAGACCTACGCCAGTAAGCTGGAAGACCAGCAAATCGAGGCGCTAAAGCGACTCTCTAGTGACACCAAGGTCCCCCAGGCGGAGCTTCTGCGTCAGGCGGTCGATCTGCTCTTGGAGAAGCGTCAAGCCGAGCAGGAGAGGCTGGAGTTTCTGAGGCATGTAGATGAGGATCTAGAGGAAGACCGTGAAGCGATGGAGCACCTCTCGCGGCTGTGAGGTATCTTACAACCGATGAGGTGTTCCTAATCCATGAGCGGATTCTAGATACGTTCGGTGGGGCGCGAGGGCTGCGCGATCGGGGATTGCTTGACTCGGCGGTGAATCGATCGCGCGCTACCTTCGAGGGGAAGGATCTCTATCCAGACATTTATACAAAAGCAGCCGCGTTGGGTCACTCTCTGGTTCTCAATCAGCCGTTTGTCGATGGAAACAAACGGACCGCTTGGGAAGCGATGAAACGGTTCTTGGGAGAGAACGGCGTCCTGTTAAGGTCATCCGCAAAGGATGTCGTTGATCTAATGCTTCAAATCGGCGATGAGCATCTTGATGTGGGTGCAATAGCGGAGTGGCTCAAGCAGCGGATGAGGGAGGGTTAAGGAATCATTGGCGGTGATAGGCGTGGAAGCGATGATGGGTGACGGGTAACAGAGAACCAGTCTAGAGTCGTCAGTCATGTGTCGGGAGTCTACAGCCGGGGAGTAACGGGCAGATCGTGAATGGCCTGGAAGCAGTGAATAGTAAGTAGTAAATGGTGGAGGCGAGTCGGGAGGCAGTGATGGGTGAATGGGGACTCGTAAATGGGGAGTAGCTATCAGCAGTCAGCGGTCAGCAGGCAGGAATAGCGGCGATCGGCTGTTAGGGGTTGGCAGTTGCTGAAAGCTGAGGGCTGTCCGCTATCGTGCAAATCGTGAAGGGTGGAAGCGAGTCAGGAGTCAAGAGTCGGGGAATGAGTAACGAGTGGGGGGAGTCCGGAGTTTCGTGCCACGGGTTAGTGGTGAGCTTTGACATGAATTACGCATTTTGCTAATATGAATAGATGGTTAGGAGGAAGATACCTATGAAATCTGGAGTGATCGAGGAAATCGAGCGTTACGTGAAGATGGATCGAGAATCACTGTTGGAGCATGGGGTTGAGGCTCTTCTAAAGGAGCGCAAACGCAATTTGATGCTGGAAAGGCATCAGCTCCTCTTTCGATATCATGTAGCAACATCCGCTGAGCTTGAGGAGAAAATTCGAACGGGAGATGTTGAAGAACATCCAGCTTGGGAAGACTTCATTACCCTAGAGAACTTGATGGATGCAATCGATGTGCTTGATGGATATCTTCAAAACCTACAATAGGCAGCTTGAGCTCGCTAAAGAGCGGTTTAGCCATGTCGTTGAGAGTGGCGAAATCATCTATACGCCAGGTAGACTGCCTCAAAAGCTGAGGTTGAGACTCATCGATGGTTCAGTGATAGATGTGTTCCTTTCTTCAAGAGGTTTCTATTCTTATCACTGGGAAAGACGCCATGTCGATGGAACTATCTATCGCTATGACAATGCGCCTCATAAGCGTTGGCGGCATCTCAAGACCTTCCCCAAGCACTTCCACAACGGCTCGGAAGCGGATGAAGACTGCGAAGAGAGCTACATCAGCGATCGGCCCGAGGAGGCCCTCCGAGTGTTCCTCGGATTCGTCGAAGGGAAATTGGCCCGGCAGCGGGAGAACAGCGCGTGAAGTGACCATCGCGTCTGGTTTCGATGCGCCACTCTCTGAGACTATCCGCAAAAAGCCCTAATCCTCGGCAAGTTTCGCTTGGCAAGAGGGCCAGCCATCACTTATTGTAGAATGTGGCTTGTGTAATAGCTGAAGTGAGGTGGTGATTGCGATGGGGACTCGGCCTGTGGAATAACGAGAGACTCGCCCCATGGAATAAGGGAAACGAAGATATTCCGCGGGATGAGGAGTATTCCACGGGCTGAAGTGCTCGTACCTTCTTTCACCTTCGCCTCTAGCGTGAACGTCATTCTGTTTGAGCGGGCAACGCCAGTGTTTGTGGACATAGAACCCGACACCTACAACCTGAATCCGAATGACCTAGAACGAAAGGTAACCCCGCGCACAAAGGCGATCATGGTGGTGGACGTGTTCGGGCACCCTGCGGAATGGGATGTGATCCTGAAAGTCGCGGAGAAGTACAATCTAAAGGTCATAGATGATTCCTGTGAGGCACTTGGGGCGGAGTATAACAGTCGAAAGTTCAAAGTTCAAAGTTCAAAGTTCAAAGTTCAAAGTTCAGAGTCGGAAAAACAAGGAAATCCAGCACGTGACGGATGGGAAAAACTAGGGACTTTCGGGGACGCAGCGGCGTTCGCTTTCTATCCAAACAAGCAGATGACCACAGGCGAAGGGGGGATTGTCGTCACCGATAGTGACGAGATTGCCTGCTTGTGCCGATCTTTGCGCAATCAAGGCCGGGGTGAGATGGGGTCGTGGCTTGAACACGAGCGGCTGGGATACAACTACCGGATGACGGAGATGTCCGCTGCACTTGGGGCCTCACAGCTTAAGAGGATCGAGGAGATCCTGGCTAAGCGGGCCCATGTTGCCTCGATGTATACGAAACACCTCTCTGGGGTTGAGGGGGTTCGTCCGCCGGTGGTCCGGCCGCACGTGCGCATAAGCTGGTTTGTATACGTGGTCACTCTTAGAGAGGGATTGGATCGCAACGAGGTGATGCAGGCGATGGCAGAAAAGGGAATTCCCACGCGTGGATACTTCTCTCCGATGCACCTCCAACCGTACATCCGAAGCCTTTTAGATACGCATGAAGGGATGCTCCCGATCACTGAGTCTGTGGCCCAACGCACGATCGCATTGCCCTTCCATAATAATCTAACGGAAGATGAGATAGATTATGTTGTGGAGAACGTGGCGGACATAATGAAACTTTACCGCGGAGGTCGCTGAGGTCGCAGAGGAAAAAGAGAATAGCTTGGGTTTGCAAATAGATATCTTACCGCAGAGTACACAGAGGGCGCAGAGAAAGACATATTCTTTGTACAGGCTCAAAGATAGGTTCTTGGTTTAGAAGGTTAAAGGAGGCCGTTCTCCGGGTGCTCGGCGACCCTGGGGGGGGTGTAGTAGGTGACCTGGGGGGTGTAGTAATCGAATGGGGGCCTTACTACACCCCCTGAAGATTTACTACACCCCCCGAGCGGTAAGATGCAGTTGGAAGTTGAATCCAAGCGAACGGAACTGTGAGAGCTTGGTAAATAGTTGAGTAGTGAAGTGGTTGAGAAGGGCTATACAAGCTGGGAGAAGCGCATGACTACCGTTATCTTCGATGCAAGTCCGTTGATTACAGCGTGCAAGTTCAAGGTGAAGAAGTTGGTGATTGACCATCTGCTCCCCGCCTGTCAGATTGTGATCACACCGTCCGTGGAAAGAGAAGTCGCTATCTTGGGAGCTCGGTATCCCGACGGAACTGCAGCTGGAAAGCGAATCGCCAGAGGAGATATCCAGGTAGTCCCAGCGGCAGAACGGAAGTGGGAGCGGCCGTTAGCCGCCTATGCCTTGGGAGATGGTGAACGTGAGTCCATTGAACTGTGCGCCCAAACAGAAGGAGCAGAGGCTCTCATCGTGGATGACTATCTGGCTTTTGTCACAGCCACCCGCTGTGAGTCCAGAGTCCAAAGGTTCTTGACTCATGACTAGTGACTCTTGACTCTTTTCACTGAGGCCTGGATGCTGCCGGATCTAGTAATACAGCTTGCAGTAAGAGGAGCTTTGCCCGGGGAGCTGGCAAGAGATATACTGGAAGCGATTCGATCTCGTTATCAGGCTGGCGTAATTGCTCACAGCCTGGAGCGTTTACAGGAGGTGGAAGGAGATGCCTAAGGTCGTGGTCTCGGTAAAGGAGAAGATCCTGGAAGCGCTGGAACGCCGCACGGCTGTTGGCGCAGGTGAAGATATCTCCAAACTGCTGGCTGAGCTGATCGATCTCGGCTTTGAGTACCGGCTACGCCAGCTCTACGGGCGGTTTGAAGCCGGTGAACTCAGTCTGGAGTATTTCGCACGGGAGTTGGGGCTAAACCTCAGGGAACTCTACGCCTCGCTGGAAGAACGTGGGCTTCCCACGTCCAACATCGACGCCGGATCAACGACGAGTATTCGCTGAGCCTCGCGAGTTGATAGGGGTGAAGAGCTTATTGAATTCTGCAAAAAGGGGACGAGGCTGGTTTTGGTAAACGGTGAATGGTGAGAGCGAGTCCAATGTCCAAGGTCCAAAGTCGGGAAGCAGTGATGAGTGATGAGCGTAGAAAACGGGGATTAAGGATTGAAGGATTATGGGGCAACAAACCGCGAAGCGTGAATGGTGAATGGTAAATGGTGAATGGCCTGGAAGCAGTGATGAGTAACGCGTGATGAGTGACGGGTGACGAAGATGGGGATTAGGGAGCAGATGGGGATTACTGGATGGGTATCGATAGATGACCGGTTGATTAGTATCTCTCAATGCCATATGATGGCCCTATCATGGTAGCAAGGGGGGCTGATCAATGAAGTCTGTGGCGACGCATATTACCATTCCTGAAGAGCTTCTTAAGGAGATGGATAAACAAGCGCAGAGAGAGCATCGCAATCGCTCGGAGATCTTGCGTGAGGCCATTCGCCGCTATCTGGAGGAGCGGAACAGAAAGAATCTGGAAGAGCAGCGGATCGGGCGAGTCCTTCAGGGGCTTGAGGAGTCAGCGGGAAGCTGGAAGGATGAAGTCCATCCCGAGCTAAGGGAGCTCGGAGACTTCCGCTCTCTACGGAAGGATCTCTGGAAGCGCGATCAGAATGATCTTGATCACCGCAGCTAATAGTCCTGCGCAAACGATATGGCCTATCTCATCGATAGTGATGTTCTGATCTGGCACTTGCGGGGCCATCAACCAACGGTTCAGTTATTGCGCACGTTGGTGCAGAAAAGCCGCCAAGAAGAGGTGGTGTTGCCGCTGGGTTGCTCGGTCATCTCTGTTTTCGAGGTGTGGGCAGGGATGCGTCCGGGGGAGAAAGCGGGTACAGAAAGGTTCCTAAACTCCCTTGAAAGATATCCGGTTGATGAGGTTATAGCAAAGCAAGCAGCCGATTATTACCAGGCTTTTGTGAAGCAGGGCATTACCCTGCACATAGCTAATCTTATCATTGCTGCAACAGCGGTGGGGCATCAGTTGACTTTAGTATCATATAACCACAACCATTTCCCAATGGAGGGTATCCGCATCCATACGCCCATGCCAGAATTCTAACAGCGAAAAAGGGAGTGGCTTGGAAGCAGGGAGGAGTGATTGGGGTTCATTAAGTCCATAGAGTTGGACAACAGGATTAGGGATTATGGGATATGGGTTACGCAATGACGTGTTTGGCGCATGGGTTGGAGCTTTGTATACTCTTCGTGTCTTGAGAGAAGGGCTGGGAGGTGAGAGAACAGATGGGCACGTCAGAGGACTATGTTCCTGGGTGGAGGAGACGGCTCAGCGCAGATAAGGTGCGTCGGAATATGCGAGTGCAGGAGGCTCTTTCTGCTGCGCAGAAGTGTGCGCAAGTCCTTTACGGAAACTACGGTGTGCGCAAGGTTTATCTGTTCGGATCACTTAATGAACCCGAGAGATTTCATGATAGGTCTGATATTGATCTTGTGGTGGATGGCCTTCCTCCTCACCTCTACTTCAAGGCATTGGCTGAGCTTTGGCGATTATTACCTCCGGGGATGGAGCTGGATTTAATTCCGTTTGAAGATGCTGATTCCGAGCTTCACGAGCGAGTGGTTAAGGAAGGTGTGACTCTCAGTGGATAAGTTTGCTGCCCTAAAAGCGGACATAGAACGGGAATTTTGTAGGAATATCATGTGCATTAGCCGAATGCCCTATAGGCTGGGAGGGCTTTACGGGAAAGATGAATGAGACAAATATTGCTGATGTCAAGGTAATGCTAAAACGAATACGCGTGCAGACGGCAGCAGAGAATGTTCGCGTTACCCAGCATGCACAGCAAGAGATGATTGAGGAAAACGTCTTGCTCGATGAGGTGTTTGAAGCTGTAGAGGCAGGACAGATTTTGGAAAACTACCCCGAGCATCGGAGAGGAGCTTGTTGTTTGATCAATGGCCTTACCCAGGATGGCCGCTCGTTGCACATCGTATGTACAACAGCACAGCTAGTGCTTATAATCATTACGGTTTATGAACCGAAGGCTCCAAAGTGGATAACGCCAACCCAAAGAAGGTGATAGAGATGAAGTGCAGTATTGAGGGATGTCCGGGAGAGTACGAGGAGCGAAGGATTGTGCACACTGTGCGCCATCAAGAGCAGGTAATCGTTATCGATGGCGTCCCGGCGGAGGTTTGTTCAGTGTGTGGAGATGTTCTCTTAAAACCAGAGACGGTACGACGGATTGAAGAGTTGTTGCGAACAGCGAGCCGCCCAGCAAGGACGGTTCCTCTATACAAGTATGCGTGAAGGAGATTTTGGCTATTGCAGGGTTTGTCGAATTCGTCAATCTTGAAGCTGTTTGCAGGCTGTTGCACAGACCTCTTCTCCGCGCAAAACAGAAGCTTTCACCGCCGAGAACGCGGAGCACGCAGAGAGGGGAGGCAGGATTGAGTGATTGAGCGAGTTAGTGATTGAGTGATTGAACTTCCCAATCTCCCGATGATTCAATCTTCCGATCTCTCAATTCCTCGGCGTCCTCTGCGGTAAAATGCTTGAAACTAGGAGCCGAGCTTGAAGACGAGCGGTAGAAAATGTTTACGCAACCGGCTCTTTGACGGTGCAAAAAACCTTACGGTCTTGAGCTTAAATGGGAACGATGCCAGTCGCTGGCAGAACGGCTGCCCGAGACCTTTGCTGATCTGAAAGAGCAAATCGGCGATTTTAAGAACTTCCTGGGCTCCATTTGAGGGGACATAGATGTTGCAACCGTACGCGCTCGGCTGGACCAACAGACGGGGTGATGCTCCTGAGATTATGGAAAAAAAAGAGGGTATATGAATTCAAGGATACAGCTTATCCTGAAACGTCTCATCGATATCCTGCTAAGCTTCATCGGGCTTGTCCTATTGACCTATGCCCTTTGCCATCATCGCCCTGGCTATCAAGCTCAATTCCAAGGGCTCAGTCTTCTTCCGGCAGGAACGGGTGGGGAAGGATGGGCGATCATTCAGGGTGTGGAAGTTTCGCACGATGGTTGTGGGGGCCGTACAGAATAAGTGGCGAGCGTAGAAGACGGGGATTAGGGATTGAAGGATCATGGGGTAAGAAAAAACAGTTACGAGTGACGGGTAGGGAACAGTTCCATGTTCTATGCCCGAAGTCCAAAGTCAACAGTCCACTGTCGATCGCGAACCTTAACCCTTTCCTCTTTCTTTCTCTTCCTCATCTATTTCTACTCCCGCCTCTTTCACTGTCCTAATTGCCTGGGAGAGTTGAGGTTGTTCAAAACTTTCTCCCAAAGAGGCGAGTGTCTGAAGGAATTGAGGATCCTCCAAGACCATGATGTGGCGATCCCACAGCTCCTTCTCAAAGCGGTTATACGAGATGCCAGCCATTGCTGCCCCTTCTCCGATGGAGATCTCACGCCGGGTGTAGGCGGCAATAGCCTTCTCCAGCTTGTAGCGGGTTAATCCTTCCAGAACCAAGCGCTTCATCAACGCCGACTCGGTGAATGGTTCCTCTTGACAGATCTTGGAGAATTCCTCCGCTTC
>Ga0307428_1000191_pt1 | contig 49119 bp, 36 predicted proteins | sample SalMarWE160240MG_FD_202161 | JGI IMG/M metagenome (GOLD analysis project Ga0307428, IMG submission 202161) | Salt marsh sediment microbial communities from the Plum Island Ecosystem LTER, Massachusetts, United States - WE1603-240 | ecosystem: Environmental > Aquatic > Marine > Intertidal zone >...
AAGTAAAATAATTTAGCCCTACAGATTAGTATTATTTGATGTTATTTGTACTATTTTTGAAATATAGGTACTTTAGGTACTTTTTGGGTTGTAATCATACTATTATATTCAACAAAATTCCTAAAAACCCTCTTTTTTAGAAATAAAATCATTTTCCTCAAATTTTTATCAATCTCCGTCCTCTCTCTGTCATCCCCTTCCCTCCTCTGTCATTCCCGCTTCTCTTATGTCATTCCCGCGAAAGCGGGAATCTATCCTTACAATAAGGTAAATATTCTCCTACCCCCTACTGGAATTATTCCACTACCCTACTGGATATTCTCCACTACCCCTAGTGGAATTTTTCCACACTAACAACAACAAACAAGAACAAGAACAATATAAGAATAACAACAACATTAGGGTGGAATTTTTTCCCTGCTGCTGTTGCTGCTGCTGTCCTTCTTTGTCATTCCCACGAAAGTAGGAATCTATCCTTATCTTTTAATTGTTGCTGTTGCCTATTTTTTTAAATTTTTTTCCCAATCTTTTGCGTTTTCACCTCTTTTTTGCTCTTACTAGATAGAGGGAGAAAATTATTTCAAATTTTTTTCATCAGGGTGTAGCAAAATGACCTCTTTTTTGTATCTATATAAGTAGAGGGGTAAATATTTCCCTTCTCACTCCCTCTCCCCTCGGAGGGAGAGGGTTGGGGTGAGGGGGAATACACTATACGCTATACGCTAGATATAATCTTGTAACTTGCAACTTGCAACCCGAAACCTGTAATTAAAAAACTATTCAAAGGAAGGTAAAACTATGGAAAGAAAAATACCAGCTAAACAAACTATTTCTTTTACTACTATCCAGGACTACTTCTTGGCTCACTGGGTAAATGAAATCGGCCTTGGCCCGGCTATGCTCTATCTCCAGCTCTTAAGTTACTGCTATAAAGGAAAAGATACCGCCTGGCCTTCAATTCAAACTCTAAATAAAAGGATGGGCACTACCACCAAGACCTTAATTAAATACCGTAATACCCTGTTAGAATATGGTCTAATCAAAAAAATAGTAAAACAAAGATCTTCCTCCGGAGGGTATGACCACAATCTTTATCAGATAGTCCTATTAGATAAAGAAAATATTCTTTATCCCCCGACAGAAAAACTACCGGAAGAAAATGAAAAAATTATCTCCGGAATAGCTGGGAAATTTCCTTTTCAGGATAACCCAAAGAAAGTAATTATTGAGAATAAAAAATCTCCAAAGACAGAAAGGATAAAAAAAGAATTGGAAAAATTAAATTTGGATAAAAAATTAATTGATAAAATAATCTTAAATTATTCCTTAGAAGATATTGAGGAGAAATTAGACCTGCTCGAAATTAAGAGGAATGTAATAAATCCAGCCGGCTGGCTAATTACTGCCTTGCAAGCTAATTATCTTAATCCTGAATCATCTAAAGAAGAAAATCATGAAGAAGAAATAATGGAAACAGAAGAAATAGAAGCGAAAAGTAAAATAGTAAAACCAGATAAAACAACTCTTGAAAAGAAGCCAAAAGAAGAAACAAAGAGATTGTCCAGAGAAGAAGAATTAGAATGGATTAGAAAGATAAGAAATAATGTTTTAAAGTAAATGGCTGTCACTATACAATTCTCTGTTGAAGAATACGAATTTACAAAATCACTTGAAAAACCGACCATTGGTATTTTTTCTCAAGAAGAAATAACCTAAAGTTCCCATAAAGAAGAAGCCTGGACAAAACCAAAAAATAAAGAAATTAAGTCTCCCTCTATAAAAATTATTTTAAGTCAAGGGCAAACTTTATAGCTTTATTGACCTTATCAATTTTTTCTGGAAAAAGATCAGTTATCTTTTCTGTAAGCAACTCCTTTCTGATAGTAATTATTGTATCGAGATTTATTACACACTTTTTAGGTAAACCATCTCTAGTCCCGAGATTCACTTCTACGGGTATATTACGTATTGTAGAAGTAATCTCAGCAACAGTAACAGCATTACGTACAGAATAAGCCTCATCTCTGGAGAGTAAAACTACCGGCCTTTTACCTATGGGACTCGGTAAATTTGCCCACCATATTTCACCTTTATGCATATTAAAACTCCTTATCTAAGGTTTCAAACTGAACTTGTTCAAGTTGAGCTATATAATTTATTTTTTCTGGAATTCTCTTGTAACCATCAATATATTTTTTGATTTTAAATTGTTCATCCTCTTTTGTAAAAAAGAATTTAATTATTTCCTGTACAAATGCACTCCTGCTAATACCCTTCTTCTTTTTTTCTTCTTCTATTCTTTCATACTCTTCATGTGGAATAGTAACTGTCAATCTTAATTTTGACATATTTATCTCCTTTGTATAACATTTATTATACTTTTTTTATACTATTATTATATCAGTATAAAAAGCTATGTCAACTATTTCTTTCAAGAATTCCCCTATCCCCTTGTGGAATTATTCCACACTAACAGTAACAAATAGAACAGCAACAACTGTAAACGGCAAACTAAAATGCACCTTTTAATAATAGTAGAAAATAACTGTCCCTATTATTTCCCCGAGAAGAAGAATTAGAATGGATTAGAAATATAAGAAATACTGTTTTAAAGTGAATAACCATCCCCCTCCCGTTGTAATTCTCTACCGTAAATAATTTCATTTTTATATTGCATAATAATAATTTTATGTTATAATATTGTTATCATGTTATCATATGATAACGATATTATTTAAAATAACTTTACCCAGGAGGAGGTAAATACTATGGTAACCAATTATAATTCTCACAATTCAAAAATAATAAAACGTAAAGCCACCTACCGCATAAAAGGTGAACCTATAGAAATATTAGAAGATGTCCGAATCAATCTTAAAAATAATGAAGAAATTTTTGATGAGAAATTAGATGATAAAAACTTAGAAAATATTTATAATCAATATAGAAAAAAACACTCTTTATTAACGCCTAATAGAATCAAAGAAACGAGAGAAAAATATGGGGTAAGCCAAAGGGCTTTCTCTCGAATATTAGGTTGGGGAGAGGTAACTATTCATAGATATGAAACCGGAGCTTTACAAGACCGGTCTCATAATGATGCATTAGTTCTATTAGAAAATCCTGATAATATGAAAACATTATTGGAAAATAATAAAAACAAAATAAATAGAAAAGATTATATAAATATAAAGGAAAATCTACAAAAATTAATAAAAGATGATATTGATAAAACATTAAAAGAAAATATCACAAAAAAATATTTTAATGAAGCTTTAGATGAATATTGTGGCTATTCTCAATTTAATTACGAAAAATTTGTTAATATGATTTTATTTTTTGCTGTCAATATAAAAAGATTATTTAAAACAAAATTAATGAAATTGCTTTTCTATTCCGACTTCGCTAATTTTCGTAACAATACTCTATCTATTACCGGATTAAAATACATTAAAAATCATTATGGTCCTACTCCCATAAAGTACGAACTCTTGCTTGGAGAATTATTTGAAAAATATATAACTTATCAAATTGAATATGTTGAAGCTTCTAAAGATAATGTTGAAGAATACGAATTTATAAAACCTCTTGGAAAACCATCTATGGGTATTTTTTCTCAAGAAGAAATGGATAGCATGGAAAAAGTACTAAATGCTTTCAAAAACCTTACCTCTGAAAAAATAACCCAATATTCCCATAAAGAAGAAACCTGGACAAAACCAAAAAATAAAGAAATTATTAGCTATGAATACGCAAGAAATTTAACTTGCATTTAGTAGTATATAATAAATATTGACTATTTTTCCTATTTTATTATTTTGTGAAGCTGTGAAGACCCTACTTTTTTCTTACAAATTAAATATATAATTAAAAATTCAAAATATTCTTCTTTTGAATTCTCATAAATACCGTTGAACTACTTTAAAGCATATTTAAGATTAGATGTATTACATCCATTATTTTTTAATCAAAGCCCCTCCTTTCCTCTTCCAATTTTTCTCGCTCCGTCGATTCATCTAATGCAGCAACATATTCATCTATCCAATTTCTTACATTTGTATTTTCTTCTTCTTTTTTATAGTTAAGAACTTCTTGTTTTCTATTTTGATAATGTAGGCTTCCTTTTCCAGACCATCCTTCCGAATAAAAATTAGCAATTAATGCTCTTCTTACATCTTTTCTATCTCCATAATACATAAGCAATTCTCTTGCTAAACATAATTCTCCTTTTTTTCTAAAAAGTCTATTTGGGACTAATCTTGCAATTTGTTTAGCCCTATTACTAACATCTCCATTAATCCAATTCCAAATTATTTCTGTTGGGAAAAGTGATATTGCGCCTTTTTCTTCTTTTTTTTGGAAAAAACCTCCTCTTAACCACTCTCGTAAATATATTATTTTTGTATATTTAGATGATTCTAAATATTTTGAAACTATTTCCCAGCTCTCACTTGGAAATTCAGTAATAATTTTTTCTAATACTGATAGCACTGGCGAACGGAAACCTGCAAAAATAGTTCCCTTTTCTCTAAAGTATTTAAAGATAATCTTTGCAAATTCTATACTTTTTTCAGGAAATAATTCTAAATACTTTTGACAAATTCCACTCCATTCATGAGTTATGTTTCTAAATTGCACTTCTTCTTTTTCGAAAAGACAATTATGTAGTAAAAGTTTATATGTTAATATTTTTGGTAAAATAATATCAGTTTTATTAATAATATAATAAAAATAATACAAATCTAAAGCAATCAAAATTGACTTTTTCTTATTAACTGATAATAAAAAGTTAATCCACTTATTGAAAATAGATTTTGAGATTTTTTGAATTAATCCTCCACTACTAAATATTTGAAAATCATTATATTTAATTATTCCTTTTTCTGCTAAATTCAGAATTCTTAATGCTGCTTTATTCGTAAATCCTGATCTCCAAGTTATTTTTGGAATCCATTTATTAAGTTTATGATCCTTCGCTAAAACATCCAACTGCTCTTCCCATTTTCGAGTATTCCTTTCAAATAATGCCCTAAAATACCCTCCTAAAAAGAAAACACTTTCATTTTCTTTTGTTTTTCTCTGTGCACTAATAAAAATAGGCAATAAAGAAAAGCCTTTGTCTTTTTTCCCAATTTCATATCCAAATGTATAACCATTTTCAGCTTTTTCGGTTGTTAACCATTCTAATTCAAGTATTATAAGCTCATTATTTTCAATTATTTTTTGTGCTAATTCTTCTATTTTTGGAGTTACTTGATCTACTATATTTCCTTCTTCATCAAATCTATCTTCCATAAGTTGCATACCAACATAACGTTTCATTAATGAAGAAAAATCACTTCCTACAAGATTATTTTTGAATTGTTCTAATCTTTTGCAAGAATTAGCTGATATTTCCTTTGAATCATAACGCAAAATATCAATAATCTCTCTAACCAGTTTCTTTTTAGCCACATCAAAATTTTTTGAGATTTTTTCCAATGTATCCATTATCATATTAACCAAACTTTCAATTTGCATTAAATATCTCGAGCATTCAATAAGTATATTAATTGCTTCTTGCCTTTCATCCTCTTCTAGTTTGTCAAGAGCATCATCCAAAAACTGCCAAACTCTTCGATATGAACTAAAAATTTCTCCCCATGTTTTTGGCATCCATAAATTTGGTTCTTTCCTCAACCCCTGATACTCAGCCCCAGCTAAACGAAATGTATTTGAAATTGGTTCTAATGCCTCGCCACAAGCTCTTAAAGTAATAAGCCTTCTTTCTTTTGATTTGCATTGTATAGATTCTTTTAGAATAATAAATCTTTCCTGTGGAGAAGCTTCTGTAGGAGCAACTGGTTTAGGAGCAAGGGTAAAAAGGCCTATAAAAACTCCAGTAGCATTATTTGACCATGTTTCATTTTCTGCTTCTGCTAGTTTTAGAAGTAATCTAGCAGCATCTAAAAAAAGTTCTTTCCAAATTGCAATCTTTTCAAGAGCCCAGATTATTTCCCTTCTCCCAGTTTTAAATTCCAAAAGTTCCTCTATCGTCCAATTGTCAATTGTTTTTTTTAGATATTCTAAGGCTAACTTTGGAGCTGCTTCAGTTAGTGCTAAAAAAAAATTTGCTCCTTCAATTGTTTTTATAAATTCATCATTCCCAAAAGGACCGTTTCTGCTAAATAATTTTTTTAAAATATGAGAGGCAGCTTCAGATTCTGCAGCATATTTAAACATTTCATAAAACCAATTTCGTAAAGAGACTGGTAGTTGATCGATTAATTTTTTGAAGTCCTCTAAATTAAAACCTACTCCATAACACTTCCACCAATCAATCCATAAATAAATATGAAGGGCTTTGGGAGTAATGTATAAAGTGTATTCTCCCTGCAATATATTCCTTTCTATTAATTCATTTACTATTTCTTGAAACTTTACCCAAGTAATTTCTGGGTAACCTTCGTTGATTAATTTTGAAATTGCTTTCGCTTCAGAAGATAACGTTTTGCCATAGCCAAACCTTTTAAAAAGTGCAATATACCTAAGCACAACTATTCTTTGGTGAACTACTTGACTATTTTTATCATCTCCGCCTACTATATATTTTCCCCAAACATTTATAGTGCTAGGGGTTTTTAATAAATCTTCAGGATTATTCTTTAAATTTTCCCCAATAACATGAGCTACTCTCGGAGAACCACTACATAATGGAGTATATCTATTAGCCTGATCTTTTGGAATTCCATAATTTCTGATTATTTTACTTATGATATCTGAATCTGATTGTTTAACATTTAACCATTTTGTATTACCAATATCTTTTTCAGATTCATTCGAGATAGTAATTAATTTAATTCTAGAACCAAAATGTTTTAGTTTATTCCATATTATGATTCGGTTATCTTGATCACATTCATCAATTATTAAAATTGATCTATATTTATTATCTTCTCGTAAAATTTCATTAAATAAATTACTATCTAAAAATTTTGATGGTTTACCACAATATATTATGAATGGTTCTAAATCATTAATCCCCGTTGCTTCTAAAACTAATCTTGTTTTCCCAATTCCTGCTTCCCCTGTTATATGTATATGAATTGCTTCTATATTTGTTCTGAGTTCATTGCGTAAATTTTCTATCAATTCTTTTTGTATATCTCCTATTTCTAACTTCCGTTGCATTTCCGCCTCATTAGACCAGCTTTTATGAGTTTGGAAAATTAAATCACTCTTCCTTTTTAAATACAACACCAAAGATGGATAAAAAGAAATAAAACTTTTTAAATTATTTATACTTAATACATCAACTTTTGAATTGATATATCCACATTCTGAAAAATAATGCTGAATATTACTAATTACTTTAATTTTTTGCAGCTCATTAAAATCTTGTTTAAAACATACTAATACATATATCCCATTATTATCTAAACAATTTTTTACTCTGGATCCTAAATTATTTTTATCAACTGGTTTATTTCCAAACAACTCTTTCTGAATTACTCTTTTTTGTGTAGGCTTAAATGTAACACTTGCTTTTATTTGATAACTTGTTTTTCCAAATTTTATTAAACCATCCTTTATTTTACTGTCCTTAACAGAGGCATCAATCCCTCCATCAGGAACATTAATTTCAGAAGAGATATTAATTTTGCTTAATTCAATTCCACTTCTATCAGCCTCTGCCCATAGTAATCTATGGAAAAATTCTATCGCTTCATCCGGATTTAAAGTTAAAAAATCTCTTTTTTCAATAGTAAAAATATTCCCATTTATCATTTTGATTTCCTTTTGTTTATTTTAAATTTTTAAATCTATTGATTGAATATTATTTAAAAGGGTTTATTAACTCTCTATAATATCTTTTTCAACTTCTTCGTAAAGATTATCAATTTCTTTTTGTATTTCTATTGTCTTTCGCAATGCAGTTACCATTTTGCAGTAATGTGTAATATCCTCGAGAGATAAGCAGCGACCTTTTCGATCTTTTAACCATTTTCTACAAACTTGGTAACTGCCAATTTGGTATTGCCAGATATCTTGGGGAATTCTTTCAAAATACTGTTTTTCATTAAAGAAAATTCTCTTTTCTTTTTCATCATATTCAATTTTCTCTACACGGTTATCTCCTTTGCCTTGAAATTTGCATAAAGGAAGTTCTAATTCTGTTGATTTAAGTAAATGCAAATCAACTAATCTTTCCCCAAATTCAGCCATCTCTTTAAATAAATTATAATTTTTAGTAAAAGGAATTCGAGGAAAATTTATTTTTAAAAATTCCTCATATTTTTTTCGATAGATATTGGAATAAAGTACTGCACAAATATAATAAAAAATTTCTTCCGAAGAAGGTTGATTTTTATAAGTGTCTGATAAAAATTTAAAAATCTTACAACTAATGTTTGATTTTTTTTCTTCCAATTTTTCTAGATTAATAAATAAATTTATTTTATTTATTCTAGGATAAAGGTAAAGAGGAAAGAAATATCCCAATTCCTTTGTTCTTAAAGAAATTAAACATCTATCTCCAATATCCATACTAACAAAACAATGTTTGAAAGGTGCTTTTGCTAATTGTTTTGTAAGAATAATGCTTATATTATCATGTAACATGTAGTCCATTATCGATTTTCTTGCTCGTTGCAAAACATTTTTATTATAAATAGTAAATCTCTTATCAAAAGGTCTATAATCATATGGTCTAATTTGTCTTTTTACATCTTGTTCTTTTAATTCTTCATACCACTTAATTAACAAATTTTCTTTAACACCATAAGTTTTCATTAATAGAAGAAACATTTCTTTGTCTTTAGTTGATAATTTTCTTGCTAGACTCTGTTTACTAAAATCTACTAAAACATTATCTTTCCCGGTAGCAATTCCAGAATTATATTTAATAAATATATCTTCTACAGATAAGAATTTTTTATAATCCTTCTCTAATTCAAAATCCTTCTCTACAAAAAAATAATATGGTTCAGATAATTTTAATTCTTTCCATTCTATTGTTTTAATATCATTATTGTCTAAGAAATCGTATTTATTTTTTCGAAGTCCATACACATCTTGGTAATAAACTTTTCCAAGAGTTTCCCGTTCTTTATTCTTAATAAATAAGGCGATAGAAACTCCCTGCATAATATCAAATACATTTTCATCTTTACTTCCATCAGAACATTTTTCTCCGATACGAGCGTTACCATGAAGATTTAAAATGTAGATTTCGTTAAAACTTTTCAATAATTTTTTTCGCATTCCTCTATGGATTAAGCCGGAAAGATAGGAATTGTTAGTAATCATTCCTATAACACCTTTACCCGATTTATCTATTTTCCAATGAGCGAATCGTATAAATTTTATATAATCATCAGATAGTGGCTGGATATTTCTTTCATCATGAACATCTTCTTTGTAAATAGCCATTTCCTTTTCAATAAATTTAGACTTATTGGTAGAGCTCACGGAATACGGTGGATTCCCCAAAACTACCAAAATAGGCTGTTCTTTTTTAACCTTTCCAGCTAAATGAGCTTCCTTAGATAGAGAAGCCATTCCGGGTAAATTTGTTTGTGCTAATTCTTCCATTTCTAAAGTATTGGTTAGATAGAATTTAAATCGTTCATCTTCCTTTAGCTTATAACCTAATTCTTCTAAGAGAAAAGACATTTTTAAATGACCTATAGCGTAAGGAGCCATCATCAGTTCAAAGGCATAGAAATTTTGTAAGATCTGCTCTTTAATAAAACTTTCACGGGCACCTTCTCCATATTTTAAAACAAACTCTTCTATAGCTAATTTAGCTGCTTCTGCTAAAAAGGTAAGCGTTCCAGCAGCCGGATCTAAAACAGTAACTGATTTATCAGCAAAACCATCGAATTTATTAAAATGTTCTTTTAAAACAAAATTGAGGGAACGAACAATATAAGAGACCACTGGTTCGGCAGTGTAATATACTCCCCTTCTTGCTCGGGTTTGGGGATCATATTCTGTTAAAAAAGTCTCATAAAAATGAAAAATAGGGTCTTTTCCTTTACCTTCATAAAAATATTGGAGTAAAATCTTTTTTACATCTGTAACTGCCAGGACTTCTGAAATATCATCAATGGTCCATTCCATTTGAATAGGTAAATTGCCACCAATAGAAATAAACTTAAAAAAATCTCTTAAAATGCCAATAGTCTGAGGGATATTATCATAGGCTAATTTACGGTTAAATTCACCGGTCGAACGAGTACGAGCAGCAAAAAGTCCATAGGTAATAGTCTGGGAATAAAGGTCAGCAAAATCTTTATAAGAGAGTCCTTTAATTAGATATTCTTGAAAAGCTTCATAAAAACCCAAGATAAAACCTTGCTTATTATTTTCTTCTTCTCTTAATTCCTCTTCAATTACTTCGTTTTTTAAGAAACGAGTTCTCTTGGCTAATTCGACTGCCAAAGTTTTAGCATTATAAATTTTGGGTAAAGAGAAAGAAAAAAATGATTCTAATAATTTCAAAAATTGCTCTTTATTTTCTAACGGGGGAATAGTATTTAATTGATAAATAATAAAAGGTCGGCAAAGAGAAATTTTATCCATTAATCTGCCATCACGATAAAGCCGGAATTCTGTAAAATTTGTTAAAATTAAATTTGGGAAAGTACTGTTATAACGTTTTAATTGTTCAGATATTTCAATATCGTCTAAATTTGACCCTGGCTTTTTGGCTTCAATATATCCTACAATATGCTGTTTCCCATCCCATACTCTAAAATCGGGATTACCAGCTTCTGTCTGCTTAGGCAAAGTAGTTATTTTGATATCTTTTTTACTAGTTGATTCAGAATATTCTTCTAGTAATTTTTCTAAGGTAGAATAATAAGTTTCTTCTCGTGCATCTTCTCTTTGAATAATCTCGCAAATTTTCTCTAAGTAGGATTTTAACATTTCTTCCTCCTAAACTATTTTATATTACTCAATCCCGTCAAATCGTCAACCTTATTTGAGAATATAGTGTAAAGCTCTCCCTTTCCCTTCACTTTTAATAATCTCTAAATTTATCAATTTTTTAATCTCTTTTAGTGCTCCTTCATCAGAAAGCTTGAACATCTCTCTTGCATCTTTATTGATTATTTTGCCATTCTGATTTAGAGAGGCATATAATTTTATATTCGACAAAGAGTTTGAAGAATCCTTCTTTTTTGAAGAAAATATTATTGGTTATTGGTTTTTTGTTATATAGAAAAGGTATTATGAGATTGCCACGGATGATATTTAACATTAATTGAATATCATCCTCGCAATGACAATGTTTCGCCTTCAATTTACTCTGTATAGTAGAAATAGCTCACTACACAGAGCAGACTCTCTCCCGCAAAGAGGAAAGGGAAATATATTTTGATAAATTTGTACTAAAATATTTTCAATAAGAAGGATTTTTTGATTTAAATGGCGAATTATTATATGGTAAATATAGATTTATAAAACAAGTGAAGACGCACTTTACTTTTTATCTTGCATTAAATGCAGGAATATAAAAGAAGAATATCCCCCCTTTGCCGGGATAAAATTATAGTAAATTATATACAATTAGAGGAGAAGATGATGGAAAAACAGAATACTTTATAACTATGAATACGATGATAGAATTTCGGTTTAAAGATAAAATAATTATTAATGAAGAAGGAAAAATTGAGATGAAAATAGAAAAAGACCTGGAATTAGAGGAATTAATATTGAAGGCTAAAAAAAGAGGATTAAAATTTGGCCTGGCTTTAGGAGGTGGCTCAGCCCGAGGATTGGCTCACGTGGGGGTCATTCAGGTTCTGGAAGCTTATCATATCCCTATTGATATAATTGCCGGCACCAGCATTGGTTCAGTGGTGGGTTCTCTTTATGCTGCTGGAGCTTCTATTGATCAGCTGGAGGAAGCTGCTCTCTCGATGAAAAAAAGTAAAACGCTTTTTTTAATAGACCTTGCCCTCCCTCATTCAGGTCTGATAAGTGGTAAACGAATAGAAGAAATGTTAAGTGATTTAGCTTTGGAGGATAAAACTTTCGATGATCTCAAGATTCCATTCGCGGCTGTAGCTACCGATGTAGGAAGCGGAGCGGAGGTAATCTTAAATCAAGAGAAAGTAATAGATGCAGTGAGAGCCAGTATATCTATCCCGGGAATATTTACACCGGTAAAGTATCAGGATTATTATCTGGTAGATGGGGGAGTAGTGGACCCAGTCCCGGTGGATGTAGTTCAGAAGATGGGAGCTGATATTATTATAGCCGTCAGTCTGGCTAGAATAAACCCTTACACTACTGTCTTGATGATTGATAAAGAGACTGGCCACTTAAAAGAGATTGAAAATTTAGAGGATTTAAAAATAAATAAAGAGGAAAATCCAAAATTTAAGGATACAGAAAAAATTACTTCTTTAGTTGATGAAGAAAAAGGTATTTTGGAACAAAAAATAGAACGGGTTAAATCAAAATTTGAAGGTCCTAATATCTTTGAAATAATCAATCAATCCATTGATATTATGGAAGCAAAGATTACCGACCAATGTCTGGAGGGAGCAGATGTAGTCATCGTTCCCTTTGGAATTAAAGAAATCAATCTTTTCGATTTTGATAAGGCAGAAATGCTCATAAAGGGTGGCATTATGGCTACTATGATTAATATACCAGAGATTAAAAGAGCGATTAAAGAAGAACTACAGGAATGAAATAATGAAGACTATGGTAATGTCTAAAAAAGATAGTGATTTTTCTTTATATATAGGAATATTCTTCTTTTCAACTTCAGTCTTGCTTTTTGAGCTCTCCCTTATGCGAGTATTCTCTATTCTCCAATGGAATTATCTGGCCTTTATGATTATTAGTATCGCCTTTTTAGGATATGGAGCGAGTGGAACTTTTTTATCGGTCTCTTCTTCGATTCTGAAAAGGGCTGAAGGTAAAAATTTATATAAATATCTCCTCTTCTTTTCCTTGCTATTTTCTTTGGGTTCTTTACTCTCTATATTTGTCATCTCTAAAGTCCCCTTTGACCTTTATCGAGTAATAACGGATAGATATCAATTGCTGTACCTGGTGATTTATTATTTGGCTATAGCTATACCCTTTTTCTTTGCCGGAATCTGCATCTCTTTAGCTATATCTAAACTACCAGAAAAAGTAAATAAAATATATTTCTGTGATTTGGGTGGTGCATCTATAGGCTGTATCTCTTTTTTGGTTTTAGCTAATTATATAAGTTTAAACTATTTATTGATTATCCCTCCACTGCTCTCTTTTCTAGCTTCTTTTTTATTTTCTTTAAAACTGAAAAATAAAAGATCAATAATTTATATTGTGGGGATATTTGTTTTTATTATTTTATTTAATGGAGCAGAGGGTTTTTATTCTTTCCCGGTAAATCCTTATAAAAGTTTATTCACTTTGCTGCGCTATCCTAATTCCCGAATAATTGATAGGCAGGAGAATAGTTTCGCCAGATTAGAGGTGGCAGAAAGTGAGGGGGTAAAATACGCCCCGGGGTTAAGTTTGAACTTCTCGGGAGAGATTCCTGAACAATTAGGTCTGGTCACTGATGGTGATGGATTGAGTGCAATTACTAAATTAGAGGGAGAAAATGATTTAGAAGGATCGAAAAAAATAGAGTTTTCAGATTACATCTCTTCTGCTTTAGGATTTCATCTTACCGGTGATAAAAGAAAAGTTTTGATCATTGGACCGGGAGGAGGATTAGATGTCTTAGGGGGAATTTATAATGAAGCAGAAAAGATCCGGGGGATTGAAATGAATCCCGATGTTAAAATCTTACTGCAAAACAATTATGCTGATTATTCGGGAAATATTTATAACCGTGAGGGAATTAAAATTTTAACCGGTGAAGGAAGAAGTGTATTAAAAGGGTTAGAGCAAAAGTTTGACTTGGTTCAAATTTCTTTAATTGGCTCATCCAATACTGCTTCCGGAGGATTTTATAGCATATCGGAAAATTATCTTTATACCGTAGAGGCGTTTATGGATTTTTGGCAGCATCTTTCTGATGGTGGGAAGTTGGGTATTACTCGTTGGTTAAAATTCCCTCCTAGAGAAATTGTACGTCTCGGTAGTATAGCCTTAGAAGCCCTTCAACGAGTAGGAATAGAAAGACCGGAAAATTATCTGGCAGTAATTCGTAGTTGGGCTACTTCTACCCTTATCTTGAGTAAAAAAGAAATAGGAGAGGAAGAAATAAGAATAATCAAAGATTTTTGCGATGAAAGAAACTTTGATACAGTCTATTTTCCGGGGATTAAGAAAGAGGAAGCCAATACAAATCATGTCCTGGAGGAGAGTTATTATTATCAGGAGATAGACCAATTGGTAAATAGTTTTAAGGAGGATGAGTTAAAGGATTTTTATGATAGTTATTTCTTTAATGTTTCAGCAGTTACTGATAATCAACCATATTTTTTCTACACTTTGAAGTGGAAAAACATCCCCAAGATTATAAAAAGTACGGCCAACTGGCAGCCCTTGATAGAATGGGGGAATTTGATTATATTTGCCACTTTTGTTCAGGGAATAATATTTAGTATCATTTTTATATTTTTACCTTTAATTTTAAAAAGATTCCCTGTAACTAAAAAAAGGGTAAAGATTCCTTTTTTGCTTTATTTTGCCTCTTTGGGTTTAGGTTATATGCTTTTAGAAATCTCTTTTATCCAGAAATTTATACTATATCTGACTAACCCTGCTTATTCTACTTCTATTATCATCTTCTCCTTTCTGTTCTTTTCCGGTCTGGGGAGCTTTTATTCAAGAAAAGTAGAGAGAAATTATGTTAAGGCTCTGAAAATTATTATCTTTACATTGTGTGGTATCTTAATAGTTTATCAATTTATTTTGCCTTATGTCTTTAATGCCACTTTGAAATATAGCTTACTGGTTAGAATATTTATTACGATGGGGTTAATCTTCCCCTTAGGATTTTTAATGGGAATGCCTTTTCCTTTAGGGATACGGCTGGTCAGTTTAATAGACCAGGGAAAGGGGAAAGGGCTAATCCCCTGGTTGTGGGCAACTAACAGTTTCTGCTCAATTATTGCCTCTGTCTCCGCAGTGATAATTGCCCTCTTCTTTGGGTTTAAAGTAGTGGCTATATTAGCTGCTCTAATATATCTCTTTGGATTTCTCAGTATAAATTATTCTAGAAAAATGACATTTTAGATGGATATGACTTTATGAAAATTTTTAAATTCAATACCAGAAAAAATTATATTTCGCTTTTCTCTATTCTAATTATTTTTCTCAGTATTGTTTTGATATTAAATTTTATAAACAGATTAGAAGTTTTTGCGTCTGACTCGGGTAATAAACAAGATATCGTTTCCGGAGTAGTTCCCCATCATCTATTGGCTAAGGATATTATTGAGGATTTTTTTAGTTATATTTCCTCCCAGGGAAAACCCAAAACAATAGTAATGTTAAGTCCGGATCATTTTCAAAGCGGAATCCTTATTGGGAATAATTCATTTATTACTATCACCGTAGATTCAAATGACAAAGAATTCAATAATTTAAAAGTTGATACCCTATTATCGGGAAAATTGGTTAAAGAAAATAAAATGGCTCTTAATAATTCTGCAGTTATTGTTGAACACGGAGTAATTACTCTTCTTCCTTATATTAGAAAATATTTCCCTGAAACCAATATTTTGCCCATCCTGATACCTACTGATATTACTAAAGAACAAGTAGAACAATTGGTAAAAACAATTGATGAAAATACCCTTCTCAATACTATTGTTGTTGCTAGTGTAGATTTCTCTCACTATCTTCCTTCTCAAGCAGCTGATTTTCATGATGTAAAAAGTATCCGAGTTTTATTAAATTTTGAGAAAGAAAATTTTAAAAACATAGAAGTTGATTGCTGGCAAGCTTTGTATGCAGTCAGACTTTTTTCTAAATTACGACAAAAGGAATATCCTCACATTATTGCTCATAAAAATTCTGATGATTTTTTAAATTTAGAAGTAGAAGAAACCACTTCTTATTTTAGTGTACTCTTCGGGAAGAAAAAATCTGAGGAAAACATTTCTGGCTCAACTGTTGAAGTTTTTAACGAGAGAGTAAAAACTGTTCTATTGGTAGGAGATATTATGTTAGACCGGGGAGTAGAAAATTTAATAAAACAAAACAGTATTTATTATCCTTTTCAAAGAATCGGTCAGTTTTTAAGAGGAATAGATATTGTTTTTGGAAATTTAGAAGGTCCTTTAATAAATAATCCACCGGAATTTCCAGCTAATTCTTTAAAATTTGCTTTTAACCCGCAAGTAATTAAGGGGGCTTCCTGGTGTAATTTCAATTTGTTTTCCCTGGCCAATAATCACACTTTGGATATGGAAAAAGAAGGATTAGAAGAAACTAAAGAGTGGCTAAGAAAATATCGGATGAATTTTGTAGGCGACCCTCTTTCTGGTAGTTCGGATAACCTAAATTCTTCTTTTTCCAGGGATAATATAACTTTTTTAGCTTTTAATCAAATTTTTCCTTTTATGGTGATAAAAGAAGAAATAATTAAAACAATAAAAGCAGTTAAATCTTCAAATCCGGATAATTTTTTAATCGTAAGCATGCATTGGGGTGAAGAATATAAATTAATCAATTCTTCAGCTCAGCAAAAATTAGCCCATCAGCTAATCGAAATAGGAGCAGACTTAATTATCGGCCATCATCCTCATGTAGTACAGAACATTGAAGAATATCAGGGAAAACTCATCTTTTATTCCCTGGGAAATTTTATTTTTGACCAATACTTCTCTCCAGATACTCAGCAGGGTCTGGCAGTAGGATTAGAAATTTATCCTAATAGACTGGTCTGTCGACTTTTTCCTCTCCAAATCAACCTGAGTCAGCCTGTTTTAATGGAACGAAATAAAGCAGGCGAATTTTTAATACAATTAGCTAAACGCTCAGATAACAAGTTGGTAGATGAAATAAAGGATGGTATAATAAAAATCGAAAGGTGATGATAATCATGTTAGATTCATTTTATAAATTAAATTTTAAAAATATAAGAAGACAAAACAGTCTCAATTTATCAAAAATCATTTTAATTATTTTAATATCTATTACTTTCTTCGCTTGTACGGGTAATGCCTTTGGTGAAGTTATTTTAACAAAACAATTAATTGAACAGGATGATATGTTGCTGGAAGAATTAGGGGTTACTCCCAGCGTTCCCGCCTATTCCTTACCTTTGAACACTGCAAAAATTGCCAATTACCAAAATTTCTCTGAAAAAATAAAACTTAACCCCGAAGCTCTTACCCTATTAAAAAATAATGGTTTCGTAGTTATCCCTACTCCTCTTGATATTGCTGAACGAGAAGTTTTTCTTGCGTCTTCCCGCCAAAATGCTTACCCCAAAGATGATTTCGTAGCTTATTATAAAATTATCGGAGAAAAAGATTTACCCATTTTTATTACCACCGACTCTCTTTTACATTATTATCATATCTTCTTTGACACCACCTTAATGAAATTAGAAAGAGACCTCTTTTACAAAGATATATGGGCAGTAAGTAAAAATTTGTTAGAAGAATCTCTGAAAGAATATCATAAAAGCAGCGGGGATTTAAAAGAAGCAGCCAAAAGAAATGTAGCTTATCTCTCTGTGGCTTTAGAACTTTTAAAACCAAAGATAAATCAGATAATGAGTGATAAAACTTTGAGAGAAGAATATTGCAATCCGGAAATGGATCCGGAAGTTTGTAAAATGTTTATAGAAGGACTAAAGCAATCTTATGGAGACAAAGCCAGCTTTAAATATTTTAGTGAAACAGAATTTAATCAATATAGTTTCGAAGTCCCCGATTTAGCGAAAGACCTGGTACAAAAAGAAATCGAGCTAATTGAAGAGCATAAAGGCTGGGAATATTCCCCAATATTTATTTATCAGGAAGATTATTCCCAATATGTCCCTCGGGGGCATTACACTAAATCAGAAAAACTCAAAAATTACTTTAAAGCTTTAATGTGGTATGGAAGAATGACTGCTTTAATCGAAGGTTCTCCCCTTTTATCCCCCGGAGAATCTATCTGCACCGGTGATGTAGGAGGAATCGTTTCTGAGTATGATGCCCGAATTCAAACCCTGCAGTCTTTTTTGTTGGCTAACCAATTTTCTCGGAGTCGAGACCTCCAAGAAAGATGGAACAGAATATATGCTATTACTTCTTTTCTGGTGGGATTTTCCGATGATTTAGGTCCAAACGAATATAGTGAGGTGTTAAAAAAATTATTTAAAGATGAAATGAATCCTCAAGAAATAGAGGAAAATTTTTTAGAACTTAAAGAAACTATCTTGGATTTTCCTTATAATCCTAAAATTTACAGCGGATTAGGTGCCTGTGAATTGCTAATGCCCTGCCCTCCTCTTTCTGAGAAAGAAATCCAGGCTTTAAAATTACAGGCCAAAGAACTTCTGGGAAAAACCAAAGGATTTAGACTGATGGGTCAGAGATTTACTTTAGACTCCTGGCTTTTTTCCGAAATTGTTTCTCCCTATAGTGGCGAATACGTAGGACCAAAACCTCCCCTGCCTACTGGAAAAAAGCCCTTTACTTTTACCTGGGATGATATTTATGCTGAATATAGAAAAGACCGACCTTTCACCTGGGTTAAGACCGACGTAAAAGCCTGTCCTCCGCCAGCAATGAGAGAGGTTAAAGGTTTCCCGCGAGGATTGGATTTAATGGCTTTACTAGGCTCTAGAAGGGCTAAAGAGATTTTAGAAAACTTAGGAGATACTGAGTATTCAGATTATGAAAAGAAATTTTCTGAATTAAAAAAAGAAGTAGATTCTCTTACTAAAAGAGACTGGTCTAAAAATCTTTATCTTAATTGGCTCTATGTTTTAAAATCCTTATGGAATGAATTTGGCTATGGTTATCCTACTTTTATGCAAACCGAAGCCTGGCAAGATAAAGAATTAAATACTGCCCTGGCCTCCTGGACTGAATTAAGACATGATACCCTTTTATATGTCAAACAAAGCTACACTATGGCCGAAATGGGAGGAATGTTTGAACCCCCGCCAGTAGTCGGTTATGTTGAGCCAGTACCAGAATTTTATGCCCGCCTTTTAGCTCTAACAAAGATGACTAACCAAGGATTTAAGAGCTTAATTCCTCAAGAAGAATTAGAAAAGTTAATGATAGAGGCAGGTCTTAATAGATTTGCAGAAATATTAAGTAAGCTACTGGACATCTCGAAAAAGGAATTAGAAAATAAACCATTAAACGATAATGAATATAACTTCATTGAAAATTTTGGTAGTATCTCTGAAGGTTTAATTGGGACTGTCTCGGGAGGAGAAGTTGACCCGGAGATACTTAAAACAGTTTTAGTAGCCGATGTTCATACAGATGGTAATACTGAAAAAGTTTTAGAAGAGGGAGTGGGTTATATTAAAACTGCAGTAATCGCTTATAAACTTCCCGAAGGCCACATACTATTAGGAATAGGACCAACCTTTAGTTATTACGAATTCAAACAACCAATGGAAAACAGATTAACTGATGAGGCGTGGAGAGAAATATTAGATTCCAATCCCCCACCTGAATCAGAATGGATAGACAGCTTCTCTTGTAACAAATAATAAAACACAAAAGTAGGCAAGCTAATAATTTTCTTAATTATTTGCTTGCCTACTTTACTTTGCACATATTTAATTTTTTCACATGTTATAAAACATTAACATGTTCCCTATATTTTTTTAGCCTATCCTTCTATAAATTAAGAAATATTATCTACTATGTCCGATCATGGGAACAAATCTTACTCCGATAATCCCTTTGGATTTAATCTGCCCTTCTATTTTTTCTATTTTCATTAGAGTTTGAACCATCCATATTCCACCAACGGGAATCACTATTCGCCCTCCATTATCTTTAATCTGTTGAAGAAGGGGTGGAGGGACATGATCGGGGGCACAGGTTACTATGATGGCATCATAAGGTGCATGTTCTTCCCAGCCGTGGTAACCATCTCCAACCTTAAATTTAATATTTCGGTAACCTAAACCGTTTAATAATTTTTCTGATTTTTTAGAAAGGCTTTCATATATCTCTATTGTATAAACTTCTTTTACAATTTCAGCTAAAACTGCTGCCTGATATCCAGAGCCGGTTCCTATCTCTAAGACTTTTTCATTTCCCTTTAATTCTAAAAGTTGAGTCATTAAAGCCACGATATAAGGCTGGGAAATAGTTTGGCCTTCACCGATAGAAAGGGGGTAATCATTATAAGCTGATTCTCTAATATGTTCATCGACAAATTTATGGCGGGGAACAGTGAGCATGGCCTGTAAGACTTTAGAATCAATTATATCTCGGCTATGTAATTGATTTAATACCATACTCTGTCTTTTTTCTACATAATCATCTATTTCATCAATTTTATCATGTTCATATATAACTATTAATAAAAAAATTATAAATACTAATAATATAAAAACAAGGGGCTTTCTCATTTTAAAACACCCTCTTTATTTAATAATGTAATTTACTTAGCAAAAGCTTTTAATTCAAACTTAAGGTTATTCCAATCTTTTTACACCTTCATTATATCAATAACACAAAATATAGTAAAATATTAGAATCTACTCCCCCTCACCCGAACCAGAATAAAGGAGAAGCTTTTTTGATAATAAATAATAAAAAAATACAAAAAGGGCAAGCTTAAATTTATTTTACTATTCAGCTTGCCCTTTTTGTTTACCTAACTTTTGTTGAATTTATTTAATGTGTAAGCTTTAATTATAGAATTATCTCTTGATTTAAAAATTAAAAAATTAACTTAGCATTACTCATGTCCATAAACTCTGATGGCAATTCCATATCTTCGATGACTATCAAGAGGTGGCGTTGTGCCAGTGGTTTGAATTACTAAAATATCTTCTTCTGGAATACCGCCATATTCACCATGAGTAGCATAATAACATGACCCTGGTCCGCTAACCTTACTAATTGTAAAAGTAACAATTGAATTCATTTGTACCGTATTAGACGAAAAATTAAATGTAGTTAACTGCTTATTAGCAGTATTTCCAGTTAAAGATATATTAGCTTGACTTGTTTCAATAATTGTTCCGTCATAAGTACTTTCTCGCGCTGTAAGCTCAAAGGTGTAATCTCCCGCTGTGTTAGCACCAATCCAAAGATCCACTTTTGAAAGAGAAGTCCCAGGGAATGCATTGATGTAGAATCCTCTATGTAATAAATCTCCTCCTGTATCCCCAGGATCCATTGGGTAATTAATCAGTAAGACAGGTACTGCTGGATTAACCGTAATAGTTGTCGTGGCAGTAACACTTCCAGCAGTATTGGTTGCAGTAAGGGTATAAGTAGTAGTTGTTGTTGGATTTACTGCAGTAGTCCCTGATAAGGCTACACTACCAATACTCTGGTCAATAGTAACACTGGTAGCATCTGTAACACTCCAGCTTAAAGTAGAACTCTCTCCTTCAGTAATAGTTGAGGGAAGAGCTGAAAAGGAATTGATAATAGGAGCTTCTGCTACTGGATTAACCGTAATAGTTGTCGTGGCAGTAACACTTCCAGCAGTATTGGTTGCAGTAAGGGTATAAGTAGTAGTTGTTGTAGGATTTACTGCAGTAGTGCCGGTGGATGCTACACTACCAACACCATTATCAATAGTTACAGTTGTAGCATCTGTAACACTCCAGCTTAAAGTAGAACTCTCTCCTTCAGTAATAGTTGAGGGAAGAGCTGAAAAGGAATTGATAATAGGGGTAGTTGGAGTTGTCCCGGTACATCCAGCAACTAATACCAAAACAATCATTGCAAAAAACAAGCTTAAACACTTAAAATAACTAATTTTTCTTTTTTTCATTTTTTCAACCTCCTTAAATTTTTATATTTTAATTCTTTTTACTTGCTTCTTCACCCCCTTTCTACTATTTATTGCCTTTCGAGTAAACTCCTAAAATATTTTTTAAAAGAGCAATTTTCTCAATTTTTTCCCCTCAGAATAGCTCTATTATATCTTAATACTACAACACCTCAAGAAAACCCTCTTTTTTTGAAAAATATTTTTTATTGACCCCAAAAGGCAAAGAATGTTGCTGTAATTGCTCCCCGTTGTATCCAAATTACTTGTAATAAATATTTTATGGTTTATGCTCCCTCTTTTCGGGTGATAAAATAAAAATTCTTAACTCCTAAAGAGGACTTCTTCTTTGACATTTTGTGCCAGTCACAAAATGTTACATATTTAAAATTCATTCTTTTTGTTTTTCTAATTCAATCTTCTTCTTAAACTCCTGAGCATAATTAATTCTCTTACCGATAGAAGGGTGAGTGTAAAGGAGAAATTCAATAAAAGGATGAGGATGGGCATCAGCTAAATCTCGGTTTGTAAATTTTGCCATTGATGTGATAAAAGCATTTACCTTCCCAGTCGTTTTTAAGGCAAATTCATCGGCATTCTGCTCTCTCTTTCGGGAATAAAAATTAAGAGGTATATTAAATAAGAATAGAATAACCCCTATGGATAAAGCTAAAACAGGAAAATTAGAAATATCGGTTACTTCGTAACTTAAATAAAGACCGACCTTTTTTAAAATAAGGCTGGTAAAATAAAAAGCTCCTAAATAGATCAAGCTGGTCCAAAGTATTCCTTTTAGAACATCCTTATGAAGATGATGACCTAATTCGTGAGCAAATACCACCTCTGCTTCATCAAGAGTAAAATTTTTCAAAAGATTATCGGCTATCACAATTCTCCGAGTATTACCTAAACCAGAAAGATAGGCATTGGCTTTAGTGGTCTTTGAACTAAAATTTATTTCATAAACCCCTTTAACTTTGGTATTTACTTTATTGCATAATTTAATTAATCTTTGAGCTAATTCATTATCCCCTTCTACCTTTTTCAATTTAAAAAAAAGTGGAGTCAATAATATGGGGGAAAGATGGCTTAAAAGAACAGTTAAAAAGACGGTAAAAACTGTAACTACCAGATACCAATTTTGGGGAAATGTTCTGATAGCCCAATAAATCCCTTCAATGACAGGGATAGCTAAAACCAAAGTCAAGATATAACTTTTTAACCAATCTTCGAACCAATCTCCTAATGTTTGAGTACAAAAATGATATTTGTGTTCAAAGGTATAGGAACTATAAAATTCTAACGGCAAGGAAAGTAAATTATAAAGAGTTAAGATAAGAAAAATATATAAAGCAATAATCTGCCATTGTATGTCGGTAAAATACAATATTTTTTCTTCAATTGCAAAGGAAAGGTTACTAAATATTAATATTGAAAAATAGGCTAAAAAAAGAGCGGTTCCAGTAATTTTAAAAATAATTTTTTTCTTTTGATATTCTTTGGCCTCCCTCTGTTTCTCTTTATTAATAATTTGGTCGTATTTTTCCATTACTTATTACCGTATCAGAATGTTATTTTTTAACTTCTAAAGAGGACTTCTTCTTTGTTAAAGAGACGAGTAGCTCCGAATAGAGCTATTCCGGCAATAATTATATTAGCACTGAACGTAGTTAAAATATGATCCCAGTAAATCTTGCCCATCAATAGCTCTTTAAAAACAAAACTACTATTTAAAACCGGAACTAAAAACATGTTACCGGTCAATTCCATTCCCTGACTTACAGAAACTATCCCCAATAAGACAGTTAACATATAGATGGGGGTTATATAACTCGAAGCCTCCCTAATATTACGGGCAAATATGCCTACCATCACTAATACTGCACTGGCTAAACCGACTAAAGGGAATAAAACCAAAAAGAGTAAAAAGATAGTATTAATAGATATCCCAAAATTCACTCCCTCAATGCCCCCGGCAATAGAAGCTCCCGATAAAAAAGCAAGAGCAAGCCCGAGCAGTCCTAAAACCATACTGGTGAAAGAGATTAACATTACAGCAAAGCACTTACCCAATACTATCTCTAATCGACTTATCTGACTTACTAGTAGAGTAGCAATGGTTCCTCTTTCTTTCTCTCCGGCAGTTATATCTACAGCTGTATGCATCGCCCCTGCAAAGATGAGTATTATAATCAAATAGGGAAGTAGAAGTGCCAAAAATGAACCGGTCATTTTTTCAGCAGTAGCTATATTTTCTTCTTGTAGAATTAATGGAGTAAGAAATTCCTCTTTTAAATCCAGACGAGAAAGCCTTTGTAAAATTATTTCACTCTTGTATTCTTCAATTATTTGATTAACTCTTTTCTGGGCTATTCTTGATTTAGCCTCCGTAGTATCATATTTTAAAATAAGTTTGATAGGTTCTTCCCGTTCAATTTTATATTTAAAATCTGGAGGAACCATTAAAACTGCCTGGATATCCCCATTTTGCAATTTAGCAGGAGAGTCGTCTTCTATAGTAAGAACTTCTATCTTTTCATAATCCTGGAGATGTTTTACTAATTGAGGAGCAAATTCCGCACCGTATATCATAATCTTTGAGGTAGCTTCTTCTGATTTTATGCTTCCCACCTTGCTAAAATAGCCGATTCCTGCAAATAAGAGAGGATAAAATATCAAAGGAATTATTATCATGGCAATTATGGTTCTTTTATCCCGTATAGTTCCCACTAATTCTTTAGTAAAAATAAGTTTAATATTTTTCCAGCTCATTCTAACTTCTCTCCTTGATTTATTAATTCAAAAAATATTTCTTCTAAATCGTTAAATGAAGAATTCTTTTTTAATTCAGTCAATGTACCTTGGGCAATAAGATTGCCTTGATGAATAATCGCAATCATATCACACAATTTTTCAGCTTCCTGCATAATGTGGGTAGAATAGATGATACACTTCCCTTGATCTCTAAAATTTTTAACATATTCAATCACTGTTCTAGCTGTAATTATGTCTAATCCAACTGTTGGTTCATCTAAAATTAACACAGGCGGGTTATGAATAATGCTCCTGGCAATAGAGAGTTTCTGTTTCATTCCGGTAGAAAGTTTATTTACTCTAACATCTTGAAAACCTTCCATATCTAAACTGTGGAAGATTTCAGCCGTTCTTTTTTTAATAACTTTGTCTTCCATTCCATTAATCCGTCCGAAAAACATTACAGTTTCTCGGGGAGTAAAACGGTCATATAATCCTGTTTCGCTGGATAAAAATCCTATCTGTTTTCGTACTTCTCTTGGCTCTTTCACCACATCAAATCCATTTACTTTTACTTTCCCTTTAGTAGGAAGTATCATAGTGGCTAAGATGCGTAAAGTGGTAGTTTTTCCAGCTCCATTAGGACCTAAGAGTCCAAATATCTGACCTTTCTGGCAATTAAATTTTAAATTATTAACTGCTACTACCTTGCCTCTTTTTTTATCATGAAATACCTTAGTCAATCCTTCTACTTGAATCATCTTAAACTTTAATCCTTTCTTTTGAACTGTGAGTTTTAAATTATAATTCGTCATTACGAGCTCCGATTTATCGGAGCGTGGCAATCTCAAGTTGGGATTGCTTCGTCACTACGTTCCTCGCAATGACAGAACTGTTTCTGAATTCTGGATTCTATTTTCCCGATTAATCTATTTAAATCATCCTTAAAGCATTAGTAATCTCTTCTTTTACTTCTCTATCTTCTTCATTCTTTAGAGCTTTTTCTAATGCAAATTTCGCTTTTTCCCCTCCAATTTTACCCAGAGACCAGGCAGTATGTCCTCTTACCATTGAATTATCGTCTTCCTCTAAGACTTTAATCAAGGGAACAACAGCCCGAGGGTCACCAATATTACCCAAAGCCAGAACAGCATTTCTTTTGATTGCTTCTCTGGGTCTCATAGCAATCTGATTATAAGCAAAATAATCTTGAAATTCCTCTTGAGTAATTGTAAGTAAGGGTATTAACGGAATTCTTGAGCCGATAAACCCATATTTCGGTCTATATTTTTTGGGCTTTACCTTAACCTTGATATTCTTCGGGCAAACTTCCTGACAAATAGTGCAACCATACAATCTATCCTCCCATTTTTCCCGAAAAGCCAAAGGTACATTCATCGGCCTTTCCGAAATAAACTGGAGACATTTAGTTCGATCAATTACATAAGGGGAAACTATAGCTCTGGTCGGGCATGAATCGATACATATTGTACAATCACCACAATCTCGCTGAAGGGATTCATCTGTGTCTAATTCTAATTCAGTTATAATTTCTCCCAAAACTACCCAGGAACCGAATTTTTCAGTCATAATTATTCCGTTTTTTCCATACCAACCTACTCCAGCTCGCTGAGCAATAGGTTTTTCTACTAAAGACACATAATTAGATTTACACTTAGATTTATATTTAAAATTAGTCTCTTGATTTATAAAATCAATTATTTTCTTTAATTTTACCTTTACCTCATAATAAAAATTACCGATATCATATTTAGCAATTTTCCCGCATGGTTGTTCTCTATCTTGAGCGTCTTCTGTATCTTCTATCAAATAACACTGAGCAACACTAATTATAGATTTTGCTCTTTTTAAAATATTTTTAGGATTACATCTCTTACCAATTTTATTCGGATTTATATGTTCAGTTTTCTCTAAATAATTTTTTTTATGATGATAATTATTTTTAGGAATATAACCTTTTTCTATGCTCTCTATAATATACTTTTCTGTCTCCGGAAAACTTTTAGCATTAGTTATCCTAACGATATCTAAACCAATCTCTTCCCCTAATTCTTTTATCTTTGAAGTTAATGACATAAAAAACTCCATTAATCCAATTCACCAATTAAAAACAAAAAAGGTCGCAAGATGCAAGTTGCACCTTATTTCTATCTTTATCTTTTCCTCACTAAATAATAACGACTAACGACTATTTACTATTTAGTATTTTGTTAGCAGCAATAGCTGCTCCTAAAGCGCCCACTATTTGAGGTTCGTCGGGGACATATACTTTAGCCTTCAGCCTCTTCTTTAGGGCTCTTACCATCCCGATATTTTTAGCCACCCCGCCGGTTAAAGTGATGATGTTTTCCAATCTTAACCGATTAGCCATACTACAAATACGATTAGAAATAGCTTCATGTAGTCCTCTAATTATATCTTCTTTAGCCTGCCCCTCTGCGATTAAAGATATTACTTCTGATTCAGCAAAGACAGTGCACATGCTGCCGATTTTTATCTTCCTTCTTGATTGTAGAGATTTTTCTCCTAATTCCTCGGTCTTTATGCCTAAGGCTTGAGCCATAACTTCTAAAAATCTACCCGTTCCTGCAGCACATTTATCGTTCATAATAAAATCAACTACCCGACCATTTTTATCTATACTTATTACTTTACTATCTTGCCCACCGATATCAATAACTGTTCGTGTCTTAGGATTTAACCAGTTTGCTCCCAGGGCATGACAGGTAATTTCGGTGATAGACTTATCAGAAAAAGGGATATTTATCCTTCCATAACCAGTAGCAACTATAGATGATAGATTTTTTAAATCATCTCCAGATTTTTTTAGCGTCATTTCCAGGCAATCCCGGGTCAATTTATTTACATCAGCACCGGTAGGTATAATAGTAAAACTTTTTATTTTACCATCTTCAAGAATAAGCGTTTTAATAGTTAATGAACCTATATCCAGTCCTGCTACAATCATTTTTATCTTTCCTTTTTAAAAAAATAATTCTATATAAAGAATTACTACTTTTTATTACTTATCCTTCTCTCTTACATTTACCCTTTTTATTTGTCCTGGATCCCTGCTTCCGCAGGAATGGCATATAATCTTAAAGAATAATATATTTTTTAATCTCTTTAAGACAGCATTTCCAAGAAAGCTTCAATCCTGGTTCTGGTCTGCCCCTTGGAATAATTACGAGAATCAGCACCGTCACCATCTAATATTAACATGGGTATGCCTTTTTCTTGTAAAAAATCCTTAATAATATATGCTCCTCCACAACTTTGGCGACATCCCCTTTGAGAAAAATGAATTACTCCGTCTATTTTATATTCTCTCACCAAATCATACACCACTTTTATCCTTCTCTCGATAGGACCTGCTCCAAAATTGGAAGTCATCTTTTGAGCTAAACTTTCCCATGGTCTTTGAGGATCTAAAGCTTGCCAATAGACATAACTTACCTCTTCAAATGAAATTACCGCCTTATTTTCTTTAAGATTTTGTATTATCTCGTTTTTATAATAAGGTCTTACCTGGTGAAGCCACAGAATACGATGTTTCTCCTCCTCCAATACACCAATCTTCCGGTTAACCTTCTCTTCTGTCTCTTGATACAAAGTACGATAAAACTGCAACCCTTTCTTCGCACCCAAAGAAGAAAAGAACATATATAGGATATAAGCTATAGCATCCCATCCTGATAAGGGAGAAGGTACATTTTTTCTAAACTCATTAAGTTTTATTATATGTTCTCTAGTTTGGTTAGACAAATTAAAAAAATAATTTATTCTTTCATTATTTAAGTGTTGCCCGGTAACTTTATCTATTTTATGGGCAATTTCTTTTAATTGAGCAGCAAGGTAGTTCTGAGAATTTGGGTCATCATGATAGGGAGTATTGATTAAATAATATTCACAATTATAATATTTACTCATATTACGAAAAAATTTAGTAGAACCATCACATAACTGGGAACTAGAAATAATTAAATCTGGTTTAGGAAACCAATCTTTTAAAACCAGACCAGCTGCCACTCGATAAAATGAACATAAATCAGTAGTGTAAAATTTTGATTCAGCAGTTTCTATTAAATAATTAGCTATACCTATAGATGCCAATACTCCAGAAACAACTTCAGGATAGATAGGAAAAAGATCCAAAGCATAAAATAATTCAGAGGGGGTGTAAATATTAGTCCAAACTACTGGCTTTCTTTTTTTGCAGGCTTCTTCAAGTTGATAAAAAAGAAAATCTAACCACATCTTAAAACTTTCGGGGCTTTTCCTAAAATATAATTTTGAACCTGCTTTAATAATATTATAAGTATTAGAGTTTTTAGCTATCTTTTTTATTAAGGTAGAATTTGACTTATTCTTCAAATTAACCAGCAAATTCTAATACCTCCAAAAATGCCTGTATCCTCGTCTTTATTCTCCCCGAAGTACTGGAAGCAAATTCTCCTTCTAAGCAAAGACTGGAAATTCCATATTTTTGTAGCCTTTCTCTTATTATAGGTAATTCAAAAAAAGAAGTATCACAAAATTTTAAATTATAAAAAATTACTCCTTCTACCTGATTATCTTTAATTATCTTTAAAAGATACTCCCATCTCTTTTCTAAATTCATCATACGGGGACAGGGAGTCTTGCTTAAATAGTATTCTGCTAAAAGTTTAAGAGGATTGTTATTTATCTTTTTTGATGTTTCAAGTGGAATTTGATTTTGAAAATATCTGTTTCCCGTACACATATCCACAAAAACTATCTTGCCCCCATAATCTTCTATCACTTCTGCTATACTTAAATCATCCATAATGGTTCCAGTAATAAGAATTTTAGATTTGTTCCTAATTCCGGAGTTATTAGATAAAATATTTTCCTCTTTTTTTGCGTCTTTTATAAATTTTTCTAAAAGTCCGTTGTACTCTTTTTGAGAAAATAACATACTCCCCTTGACTATTTGTAAGAATTCTACTGCTGACAAAGAAACTTGTTCTTTTACATATAAATCAGATAATTCAGCTAATAATTCACGGGTTTTATTGCAAAGCAAAATTGCCTGATAGAGTAAATCTTCAGATATCTTTATCTTGAATTTTTCTTCTAACTCATTTATTAGCGATTGAAGATTATCTTGATAATATTGAATATCTTTCACAGAATCATCTCGAGGTAAATCTAATAAATAGACAAAAGATCCTTGGATATAATGTCTCCAGGCATCATAAAGTCTACGCATAGCATCACAAGAATTTACTATTATTAAATTATCTGCATACTCAGGCCTTTTTCCCAGTGCTTCTCCCAAACAACTACGAACATAAGGGCAAAAATTGCTATCTAAATATGAAGTAGCGAGAGAAGGGTCTGTAGTGGGTAGAATTCTATATGGATGAAATCCAGCAGCGATAATTATTTCTATAGGAGTATAAGTACATACCAATCCCATTATCGGTTTTTTTATAGATTTTAGAGCCCTATTTTTGTGGCGAATGTAATCTAAAAATTCTGCCTTCATTACTTAATCTTTTTTCTTAAAAGCTTGAATCATAATAGTTATGCCTACAGCAACCAAAATTACCGGCCACAGTCTGTTCCAACCTACCCAGGGGAAGAAACCATTCAATAAAAAGATTAAACCTACAGCTATTACAATTATACCTCCTAAAATCCTCCTATTTTTCTCTGACTTATGAGAAAGTTCTTTTGATTCAAAATGTTCCTTAACCTCTTCAATTACATCCTTTGCACCCTTTTTGACTTTTTCTTTTATATTTTCTCTCTCTTCAAAAGCCTCATCAGAAACTTGTTCTGGATTCTTAGGGATTACAATCCAGGCAATAATATAAGCGACAACTCCTGCTCCACCTAAAAGAACAACCAACACAGTCAATAATCTAACTAAAGTAGAATCTATATCAAAATATTCTGCTATTCCTCCACATACACCGGCAATCATATAATCCTTTCTCGACCTATAAATTTTTTTCTTCATGATTAAATTTACTCCTTTCATAATTTACTAATTGGCCAATTTACCAATTAAATCAGTTGATAGTAAAGGAAATCGGTTATAAAACTGTTATTTCCTCTGTCATTGCGAGCTCTAATTTATCAGAGCGTGGCAATCCCTGTTTGAGATTGCTTCAGTCGTTTCACTCCATCGCAATGACAAAAATTTGTATTTTTTACGGGTTCGATGTGCCGAACTCCTACAACACATTACTTATTTCGGGCAGACACAAGGTCTGCCCCTACTTATCCTTAGAACCTTATCTTTCTCCTTCTTTTTTCACTATACGCTAAACGCTGTACGCTGTACGCTAGTTAATGTTCTTTTTCTTGAATTCTATTTTTCTCACGATATACGATATACTATATACTAATATAAACGCTCCACGCTATCTTTTATATCCAATCATCCTCAGAAATTCTTTTCGCTCCTGAACATCTTTGTCTGTCTCTACTCCTTTGGGTGGATTCCCATCAATTACTCCTAGCACTCCTCTGCCCAAATCAGTTTCAGTTATTATAACTTCAACTTCATTGGCAGTAGCACAGAATATAGAACAGATTTCAGGACAATTTTTTATAGCATTTAATACATTGATAGGAAAAGCATCTTTTAAAACAATAACAAAAACGTGTCCTGCTCCAATAGCTTTTACATTTTTTATAGCCAGAGCTTTTAGCTCTGAATCATTTCCTTCTGCCCTTACCAGACAAGGGCCTGAAGCCTCATTAAAAGCTAGACCAAATTTTGCTCCTGGCACAGTCGTAATCATCACCTCATAAAGATCTTCTGCGGTTTTAATAAAATGAGTCTGACCAATAATAATATTGGTATCTTCAGGGAATTCCATTCTTACTATTTTTAATTCCATTTATATTACCCCCCTTTTTTTATAATATTCTTCACCAAGACCTTTTTCCCCTTCTATTTTCTAAAAAAATGTTAAAATATATTTTTTCTTTTCATTTATTATCTTATCTTTTATATTATGATATAATTGTTTATATTTTACCATAGTTTATATAAATAATTTAGTATTAAATCTAATTCAAGAGGTCTCTTAATGAATTTTTGGACTAAAATCCGTCAATCATTATTTATCGAACAAAATGTTTCCGTATTATCTTTAACGGTTCTATTTGTTCTAATTGCTTTTTTTAGCTGGTTTCCTGTTCTTCCTATTTATCTTCAAGAATTAGGGGCAAACGATTTCCAAGTAGGACTTTCTTACTCCTTACTTGCCCTCTCTTATACTCTAATGCAATTTTTGGGAGGAATACTCTCAGACCGTTTTGGACGTAAACTGTTAATAGTTATTCCCAGTTTCCTATTCCCGCTAATATATATTTTGGCTGGTAACTCTTCTTATTGGACTACTTTAATACTTTTTCTTATCATCGCTAATAGTTTAAGCGCTCTTCAATTACCTTCTTTCTATTCGATGATTGCCGAATCTGTTCCAAAAAATAAAAGGGGTATAGCTTATAGTGGATTTGAATTATTTGTTATTTTAGGAATTACTATAGGCCCGGCTATAGGGATGATGTTGATTCCCCGAGTAGAAATCAGATACCTGTTTTATTTTACTTCTTTTGTTACTTTTTTATGTGCCGTAGCCAGAATACTCTGGTTAAAGGAAACTCATCATTTTCGTACAAAAATTAATAAATTTAATTCTTTTAAAAGTTTATTTAATAAAAAGATGTTACTTACTATCTTAGCCCTTTCTTCTCTCTTTCTTTTGTTTAATCTTGCCACTCATGGACCTTTTATATCTTTATATGCTAATGAAGTAATGAATTTAGACAAATCCAAAATCAATTTGCTTTTTGCTTTAGGAGGGTTTGCGGCAGTTGTATACAGTCTCTGGGGAGCAAAAATCATTGATAAATGGGGCAGCAAAAAAGTGTTGTTGTATAGTGCGTCAGGTCTGGGAATATTTATGATTTTGTGGAGCTTAAGTTCTCCCTTGTGGCCGGCTATTATTCTATTTGCAATATTATACATTTTTTCCCAGAGTTGTCATATTGCTTATGGTTCGTTTCTGGCTGATATAACTCATCAACAATCAAGGGGATTGGTTATCGGATTTATCGGGACCTGTACCGGCTTAATCGGTTCTATCGGACCTTCTCTGGGAGGATATTTAAAGTTCCAGTTTGGTCCCTCATCACCCTTTTGGGCTGGATTGATATTTGCTCTAATAACTTCTCTCTTGCTTATAAAAATAAAAGAATAAATAAAATTATTCTCAACAAAAAAATGTTTTAAAATTAATTTATAGACCAAAATAGTGATAAAATATATCAGAAAAAAGGAGATAGGATGGAAAAGTTAAACAAAAATGAAATAAAAAAATACAAAGCAATATTTTTTGATTTTGGAGGGACATTGATGTGTGCTGAAAGTGACAATGTCGCTCATTTACATATGATGAAAGAGGTTATCCAAAAATACAATCTTTCTGCTTCCCCGGAAGATATGGTCACCAAATATAATTCTTATCTCTTTACCAAGGAAATGACTTTGCGGGATGCCGACCCAGAAGAAAATTCCTTCACACCTCTTCGGGAATCAACTGATAGAGCTTTTCGGGGAATGCTTTCACAATGCAATCTTAAATCTTCAAACGAAGACTTACGATGGTTTAAAAAAATATTTTTGGAAAACCATAAAATATATTTAAAATTATTCCCGGAGACTTTAGAAATTATCAGACAAATTAGAAGTAATAATTCAATTCATATAGGAATTATAAGCGATATAGATACCGATTTCTTAAAATTTCAATTCGACGCGTTCGGAATAAGCAAGCTCTTTGACTCTATTACTACTTCGGAAGAAGTTCAAATATACAAACCGGAAGCAAAAATATTTCAAACTGCCTTAGGTAAAGCTAATTGTCAGGGAGCAGAATCTATTATGATAGGCGATTCTTATAAAAAAGACATTGTGGGCGGGAAAAACATGGGAATGACTACCATCTGGATAAATAAATTCTCCGGAGATGATACTGATAATGATAAAGCAGATTTTGTAGTTAAAGACTTAAAAGAAATATTTCCTATTTTAAAGGAACTTATTAAATAACCTCCATCCTATTTTTTACCATCTATATATTAACAAATATTTTAAATATAGTATGTTATAATATACTACACGGTGAATATTTATAATTTAAGGATACAATATGTTTTTAAATCAAGAAAATTTTTCTCCCCTTCCTATTAAAAAAAATACACTATCATTTATTTTAGAACTGCTCATAGTAGTACTAATTGTAACATCTGTAATTTTTTATCAGAGTATTTTTTTAATAACAAACAATACCGCCTATGCTGAAGAAACTATTATCCCAATTTTAACCTATCATAACTTCACTATCGGAGAAAGCAGTAGTTATAAAATTAATATTGTAGAATTTGAAAAACAGATGGATTATTTAGCTGCTCATAATTATTCGGTAATTTCTCTTTCCGAATTGCTTGCGAGGGTAAGATCTGGTCAACTTCCACCAAAACCAATCGTAATCACCATTGATGATGGTTATAAATCTACTTTCACTTTAGCTTATCCTGTATTAAAAAAATATAACTTCCCGGCAACTCTCTTTATATATACCAATTTTATCGAGAAAAATAATGGCAGTTTGACCTGGGAAGAAATTAGAGAGATGACCAAAAATAATATTGAAATCGGTTCTCATACCCTAAGTCATTGCAACCTCTTGAAATATAAGAAAAATGAAAATTATGAGACTTATTCAGCTCGAATTAGAAGGGAAATTTTTTTATCGAAAGAAATTTTAGAAAGCAAAATAGGAGGTAAAGTAAAATTCTTCGCCTATCCTTATGGAGTTTACAGTCCTATAATAAAAAATTTAGTTATCCAAGCAGGTTATAAAGGAATTGCTAATGCCAATAGTATGAATAATACTCTTAATGCCAATCCCTTTTCCCTGAATCGACAAATAGTTTTTGGAAATAATTCATTTAATTCTTTTATCCGGATATTAAACCAACGCCCTCTCAATACTTCCCAAATCTTCCCCTATGACGGCATAATAGAAAGCAATCAATTTGTTAAGATAGGGGCAATTTTTGAGGGTAATAATTATGATGCAAAAACTTTTTCTATGAAATTAGGTGGAGCAAAAGTAAGGTTTAATTATAATCCAGAAAATAAAGAAATCTCTTTTACTCCAAGTAAACCCTTAATTAAAAAATCTTATATTGTAAATATTACTGCTCTTGACAAAAACAGCCAATATCAGCGAAAAATTTCCTGGTTAATTACCATTAAATAGTTCTGGGAGGTAAGGTCTCAACATTTGACATAAGTTAATCTTAAATGACGTAACCAGCCAACTTATGTCAAATGTCGAGACCTTACCCCTTGATATGAAAAGCTCTACCCTTCACTCTCCTAAATAAGCTTTTCTTACATCTTTGTTTTGCAAAAGCTCTTCTCCGGTTCCTTTTAATACAATTCGCCCAGTTTCCAGTACATAAGCATAATCTGCTATCTTTAAAGCAGCAAAAGCATTCTGCTCAACTAAGAGTACAGTAATTCCTTCTTGATGAATTTTTTGTATAATCTCGACTATCTCTTGGACCAATATAGGAGCTAACCCCAATGATGGCTCATCTAACATTAAAAGTTTAGGACGTGACATCAATCCTCGAGCTACTGCTAACATTTGTTGTTCTCCACCCGATAAAGTACCACCTTTTTGCCATAATCTTTCTTTAATCCGAGGAAACAGTTCACAGACCCATTCCTGGTCTTTAGTAATCTCTTCTTTATCTTCCCGAGTAAAAGCACCTAAATTTAAATTTTCTTGGACTGTTAAATTGGGAAAAATACCTCTCCCTTCAGGTATTAATACTGCTCCCATTTTAACAATCTGGTCAGTAGAAATATTAGTTATATCTTTATCTTTAAATATTACTTTACCTTCTTTAGCTTTAACCAAGGCACATATAGTTCTTAAAGTGGTACTCTTACCTGCTCCATTAGCTCCAATTAAAGTAATAATTTTCCCTTTAGAAACTTCAAAAGAAATACCTTTTAAGGCGTGTATTCCCCCGTAAAATACATTTAGATTTTCAACTTTAAGCATAATGAGCTTCCACCCCCAGGTAAGCTTTAATTACTTCCGGATTATGTTGAATTTCTACAGGATTCCCCTCTGCAATAGTTATTCCGTAATCCAAAACTAAAATTCTTTTACATATTCCCATTACCACTTTCATGTCATGTTCTATTAAGACAATAGTTAATTTAAATTTTTCCTGAATCTTTTGAATAAAACTCATTAAATCCTTAGTTTCGTGGGGATTCATTCCCGCTGCTGGTTCATCTAATAATAATAATCGGGGGCGAGTGGCTAAAGCACGAGCAATTTCTAATTTTCTCTGCTGTCCATAAGGAAGCCCACCAGCTAAATTGTTTTTTAATTTCTCTAAATTTACCTCTTTTAATAATTGTTTTGCTTCTTCTCTCACATTATTTTCTTCCTGTGAATATTGGGGTAAATAAAAAACAGCATTCAAAACTGAAGACTTTATTCGCAGATGACATCCGACCATTACATTATCTAAAACAGAGAGATTAGTAAATAAACGTATATTTTGAAAAGTTCTGGCCATGCCCAGAGCAGTTATCTGATCCACTTTTTTTTTGTTTATTTCTTGATTATTGAAATAAATCTTTCCTTTAGTAGGTTTATATACCCCGGTTAACATATTAAATACGGTAGTTTTACCCGCTCCATTAGGACCGATTAAGCCTACTAATTCTCCCTCTTTTATATTTAGATAAAAATTAGAGACCGCTGTCAATCCCCCAAATCGAATAGTAATATGGTCTGCTTTCAAAATACTCATTTCTTTTTTAACTTCCTTCCTCTATCTCTTTTTTATTGCCAGTTAACTTATTATATAACCACTCCCAGGACCATTCTTTAGTACCCATAAGCCCTTGGTGAAAAAACAAGATTACTATCATCAATAAAATAGAAAATATTAACATTCGCATTCCCGGTATTCCAGGGATATGTAATCCAAAAAGTCTCATTGGTGACTCAACCGATCTAAGCACTTCCATTAATATAGCAAACACAGTTCCTGCTATTACCGTACCGGTTACACTGCCTAAACCTCCTACAACAATTATTATTATTATCTGAAAGGTCATAAAAAAACTAAAAGTATTGGGATCAATGGTCATAACTAAACTTCCTAAGAGAGCCCCGGCAATGCCGGCAAAGAATGCTCCAACAACAAAAGATAAAACTTTATGATAAAAGAGATTTACTCCCATTGCCTCTGCTGCTACTTCATCCTCTCGGATAGATTTTAAAGCTCTACCATAACTACTATTAATCAAATTCTTAACAAACCATACTGTAAATATTGCCATTCCCCAGGTCCACCATAGGTTAGTATAGCTGGGTAATCCTTTCAATCCCAAAGGACCATTAGTAATACTTTGTAAATTACAAAATAAAACTCTTATTATCTCGGAAAATCCAAAAGTAACAATTGCTAAATAGTCACCTTTTAAACGCAAACAGGGTGCGCCTACTAAAAAACCTACTCCTGCTGATACCAAACCGGCAATAATAAGAGAGAAAACAAAGGGAATCTGAATAACACTAAGGGGCCAGATAATTGGAGTAATAAAATAATTTACTTCTTTTAATTCCGGAGACATATACAAAAGTGCAGAAACGTAAGCCCCAATAGCCATAAATCCAGCATGCCCTAAAGAAAATTGTCCGGTAAAGCCATTTATTAAATTCAAACTGACTCCTAAAATAACATATATACCACATAAATTTAATATCCTAACAACGTAGGCATCAAAATTCCTCTGAGCTATAAAAACAAAAACAACTACCATTAAAATAGTGGTAATCTTTAATATAAAATAGTCTTTCTTTTTTTTCTTCACTTTTTTTATACCTACCTATTCTTCTCCGAATAATCCTTCCGGTTTGAATAATAATACAAAAATTAAAATGATAAAAATAAAAGCATCCTTAAATCCCGCTAACTCAGGTAAAAAAGCTACTATCATAATAGTTAATATCCCTACCAAAAAACCTCCTACCATTGCCCCTCGAATACTGCCAATTCCTCCAATAATAGCAGCAGTGAAGGCTCTCCAACCAGGAAAGACTCCCATAAAAGGCCATATTTGGGGATAACGCAAAGCCCATAGTACCGCTCCAATAGCAGCCAATCCTGAACCTATCATAAAGGTAAGTGAAATAGTTCTGTTTAAATTAATGCCCATAAGTTTAGCTGTATCAAAATCCTTAGAGATAGCCCTCATCGCTAATCCAGTCTTTGTCTTATAAACTATATAAGTTAGTATTAATAAAAATATTATAGAGACTATTGGAGTTACAAAATTAACTCCCGGGATTCTAATACCGCTTAAGATATAAGTTTTGCTAAAGAATTCTGGTCGGTAAAAGGATTTTGGTCTCCCTCCAAATACTACTATGGCAAAGTTCTCTAATAAAAAAGACATTCCTATAGCAGAACACAAAGAAGATATACGGGGCGCATTTCTCAAAGGCTTATAAGCAACTCTTTCTACAGTCATACCTAATAGCATAGCTAATACTACAGCTACTAAACAAGCTAACCACCATGGGAGAGAAAATAAGGCTATAGCATAATAAACAAAAAAGGCAGCCATCATAAATATATCGCCATGAGCAAAATTGATTAAACGTAAAACACCATAAACCATTGTATACCCGATAGCAATAAGAGCGAATAAGCAACCTAAAGAAATTCCATTACTTAAATTCTGTAAAAAAATGTTTAAAGTCATAGTTTTGTCCTATCATTATTTTTCTTTAAAAATTTAGATTGAGGAGAAGAAAGCCCTCTCCTCAATCTAAATTTTGACCTGTTTCTAAAAGATTTCTTTCCTAATCTTCACTTAAAATGGATGTACTGTAGATATATATTTAAACTTGCCATTCTCCGTGGTTTTGATTATCGCATCTTTAGTAGCATCTCCATTAAAGTCCAAAGTAATCATTCCAGTACAACCCTCATAATCTTTAGTCGCTGCTAAGGCATCACGAATGGCTTTGGGATCAGTTGAATTTGCTCTTTTGATAGCATCAATTGCTAAATTAAAAGCATCAAAACCTAAAGCAGCAAAAGCGCTTGGTGGTCTATTGTATTTTTCTTCAAAATCTTTACAGAATTTTTCTGCCGCTTTAGTAGTAACTGCAGTGGCATCAAAATGGGTGCTAAAGTAACTACCCTCCACTGCTTCTCCCCCTACTTCGATAAATTCTGGTGCTTCCCAGGTATCTCCTCCTAAGAATGTTGCCGTAATTCCCATTTCTTTCCCTTGTTTTAAGATTAGGGCCGCATCTCCGTATGAACCGGCGGGAACAAAGACTACATCTGGATGTTTGCTAGCAGCATAAGTTACCTGAGCTGTGAAATCCTGGTCTCCGGTCTGATAAGAGATAAGCCCTACAATAGATTTCGGATTGCCAGTTAATTGGATAAAAGCTTGACGGAAAAAATTAGACAATCCCACCGCATAATCAGAAGCAATATCTTGAATAACTACTGCAGTCTTAGCATTAAGATTTTTTACTGCAAAATTAGCCATTACTGCTCCCTGGAAAGGATCAATAAAACAAGCTCTAAAAGCATAGGGCTTTCCTAAAGTTACCAAAGGATTAGTAGGAGAACATCCTACCATAGGTACTTCTGCTTTGTTAGCAACTTCACTGCCTGGAATAGCACAAGCACTACCATAAGTACCTACTATGGCTACCGCTTTTTCAAATTCGATTAAACGAGCTACTGCATTAGCTGCTTCTACCTTCTCACTTTTATTATCTACTAAAACCATTTTTATAGGTTTGCTTAAAACTGTCGGAGTTTGTTCAAAAGCTAAATTTACTCCTTCCATAGTCATCTGTCCACCAGCAGCATAAGGTCCAGTCATTGGTTCATATACACCAATTACAATTTCATCGGCTGCTCCTACTGTAAAACTAAAAATCAGTAAGAACGATAACAGAATTCCAGTAATTAGTCCTAACTTTTTCATTATTTTTTCTTCCTCCTTAAAAAATATTTTTACTTACTTCTAAAACATTTTATTGCAATACTAATTTTTAATTAAATATTAACACCTCCTTTGCTACTTTTTTAGATTGGTTTGGTAAGGTAAAATTTGGTTAGATACAGTTATCTGGCTTGAAAAACAGGGTAATGTTTGGTGATTTTCTGTGGAATTGATAAATTTAATAATAGCTTTTATTATCATTTATCCTCTTTAATTAATTTTATTATTTTAATAAAATTTGAAACACCCAATAAAGTTTAACATTAAATTTATTAAAATACAAATTTTTTTCAACTATTTTTTCAATTTATTCGTATTTTTTTTAGCAGATAGTAAATATGAAAATGTAGTAATAAGAATTAATGCATTATGGGTTTCAGATTTTAAAAAAATATTTAAAAAGATGGTAAAAATCCAAAGATCATAATGTGGTAATTTTCAATTATCCCGCAAACAGTTAAATCAATTATTAACTTTGTATTTCTTATGTTTATTCTCAATAAATAGGGCGGAAACAAAGGAAGTTATCGGGACTGTTAATACTAATCCGATGCTTCCCGATAACCCTTGAATAATTTCAGTACTAACTGTATTGAGATTTATCGCTCTAAAATAAGGCATATTATAGGCCATTAACAGTATCATTATACTTAAAGAAGCTCCGGTAAAAGCAAGTATTAAGGTATTAGCCATTGTCCCCATTATTTCTTTTCCCACATTCATCCCTGATTTAAAGAGTTCTGCCTTACTTAATTCAGGAACCTTTTTATGAATCTCAAAGACTACGGAAGCAATGGACATACCCACATCCATTACCGCCCCCAGAGAGGATATAATAATACCAGCAAACATTATCCCCTTTATATTAATTGGAAAACTACTAACTATATAAATAAGTTGTTCGCTGGCTTCTCCGGTAATCCCGGTAAGATGAGCTAATTTCCCTGAAACTAAGGAAATAATTCCCGCAGTTACTACTCCTGCTGACGTTCCAATTATAGCTGCTAAACTCTTTTTATTAAATCCGCCAATTAACATTAAAGATAAAAATATGACTATGGTAGCAGTAATAATAGCCAATAAGATCGGGCTATGGCCTTTAAACATTAATGGCAGCATAAAAAAAGCAATCAACAAACCGGTAATAATCAGGGAAATTAAAGCCATTAGACCTTTTATTCTTCCTACCACAATTAATACAAAGATAAATAGAAAAATAAGTATATAGAGAACTTTGTCTCGAGCATAGGTATCTATCCCAACTGAAGGTGATTGGCCTTCTCTTTTTTTTAGAGCTAAAACAATCTCCATTCCATCTTCCGCAACAACATCGTAAACTAGATCACCATGTAATCGAGAATTAATTAAGGTTAATTTCTGACCTTTAAATTCCCCGGATAATATTTCAATTTTTATTTCTTGAGTACCTATATAAACACCCGGGATGTATCCTTCTTCGGTTAAATCACTACTAATTACTTCTAAGACTTTTGCCCTTACGTAAGTAATATCTTTATTATCCACAGAACTGTCTCTGTTATAAATAACGAAATAATAAAATAATGATGAAGCAATAAAAAATATAAATATCCATAAAAAAATATTAATTTGTTTTTTTCCCATAATTACCAACTCTTAGTATCTATTTTATTTAAAAGTTTTAGGGGTCAGGTCTCAACATTTGACATAAGCAAGTTGATTATATCGTTGAAGATTAACTTATGTTAAATGTTGAGACCTGACCCCATTAATTTTTACACCATCCTCTTTTCACTTTTTAATTTATTAATCTGTAGGGATAAGTATCTCCTGGCCAGGTCTGATAAGTCTTGAATTCGCTATTTCATTACAAGCAAGAATTTTTTCTACAGTTGTCCCAAATTTTTGAGCAATCTTCCATAATGAATCACCTACTTCTACAATATAAAGCTTGCCGACTTTCTCTTCAGATAACCAATTTTGTTTTTCAGGAGAAATGGTTCCGGCTTTTTCTACCGCTTCCATCATGGCATCCCTTACAGGAATAAAGGTATTAAATCCATCTTTGGAATTCTCAAAGTTGTATTTATCTCCTCCGGTAAACATAAAGTCATTGGTTACCACAGTATAGTAATTATCCATTTCAACAGGAGTACCGTCTTCCAAGACCATACTGGTAATTCTGTTACCTGCCTCTGCTTTTGGATTATAAACGGCTCTTACTCCTGCAATTTGGATCCATCCAATATCTTCATTCATTATGCCATGTTCAATATTTGCCTTTACATCTGCGCCGGATAATTTCATAGTATATAGATAATTATCAAAAGGCATAACTTCGTATAGTTTACCTGCAGTAATTTCTCCTGCCGGAACAGGACACCTAAGTCCACCGCCATTGGTCATAGCAATCTGAACTCCGGCTTTATCTTTCATTATTTCACAGGTCCATTCACCCAATAAAGATGGTCCGGCATATCTATCATGGTCCAATTCTACTGTGGTTTTACCCAATATTTTTCTTAAAACAGGTCCTAATTCCTCATCATACTTTTCATAAATTACTAAGGTGTTAGCATCATCTTTAAGCGTATCCGCTCTACTGTAAAGATTATCTAAGAATGGTTCTGCCCTTACTAATTTATTATTCTCATCAAAAATAAATGTTAGCTTACCAAATGAACGTCCATATTTATAGGCTTGTACAAAAGGTTTACCATTAACTAAACCACAAACCCTTTGATGTGTATGAGCAGATATTACTGCATCTACTCCATCAACATCACATAAAGCTGCAGCTTCACCGGTAATATTTCCCTCTTTGTCCTGGAATGAACCAAGATGGGTTAAAGCTATAACAACATCAGCTCCTGCATCTTTTACGGTAGGTACCCATTCGGTAATTACTTCTACCGGGTCTCTGAATTCATAATTTACTACATTTGCTTTACCTGTCTTATAAGCGGTCTCAGGGGTAGCCAAACCGATAAACCCGACTTTTACCCCTTCTTTTTCGATAATAGCAAAAGGTTCTGCCCAATCGACCGGTTGATCAGTCCTCTTATCATAGATATTTGTACAGACAAAGGTAAATCCACCATCTTCAGCCCATTTATTAATCCGATTAATTCCCCAATCAAATTCATGGTTACCTACTGCCGATAATTCTATGCCCATCTCTTTAAATACTTCTGATACTGGTTCACCATACATGAGATTAGACATGGCACTACCCTGATAATTATCACCAGCAGATACTATAATTGTCCCTTCCGGATTCTTGGCCTTTTCAGTCTTTATAGCATCGACAAGTTTTACCGCTCCTGCATTTTTACCAGCGGGAGCGAGAGCACCATGAAAGTCATTAATCGATAATATAACAATCTCTTTTTCCGCAGCTAAAACAAAAGAAATAGAACTCAAAACCAACAAGAAAGTTAACGAAAAAATTAATAGTCTTTTACTTAATTTAAATCTTAGCATATTACTTATTATCCCTCCTTAAATATTTTTAATTAATCTTTTAAGTAAACAAATCATTACTAACTGAGAACTTGAATAATTATGCTAAACAAATCACCTCCCATCTTCTTTTCTATTACTTAAACTCGCGGCTATTAAATTCTTTCTTGAACTTAAATAATAAATATTCATATTCTTTAATATCTATCAGAAATTATGTTTTAATTAAAAATTAATCTCATTTCTATTTTCTACATCTGCCTTAAATAATCCTTCTTTTTTATAAAAATTATTTTGAAATTAATATAATTTTTTTTACTTATTAATTTTTTGCTCTTTGCGACAAAATTTATTTAACTAATTATGTTATAACAAGCCACTATCTCTCCAAAATAAAAAGTGTGATAGTCATTATAATTTTAATTTTCTTAATCAATTTCCTTTAATTTTTCTACCATTTTCACAAAATCATCTATCCATTCCGCAGCAAAGTTTACACCTTTAGGTGTGGGAATGTACTCATCTCCGTCTTTCACTTTTACATATTGCCTTAAATCAACTCTCTCTACTCCCCGAAACTCGCCAATAGATAAAACTAATCTTTTGTTATCGGTAACATCTAACTGCCCAATCTGCTTCATATTTTATTTCTCCCTTCTTTAATTGTATTTTAATTTTTTGTTATTTACTACGGCATTATCACAATGTTAAATATGCTAATTTATCAATTTTCCGATTAACCAATTAAATAATTAACTAATTGACCAATTCTCCAATTTGCCGATTAAATAATTCTCCAATTAACCATTAACTAATTAAATAATTAATATTCCCTACAACTTTGGTATTTTCAGGTAATAAGAAAACTATGTAAGTCTTTTCTCATTCTTTGCTAACATGGATCCCGCATTGCATCTGTTTCTCCGAAATCTGCCAAATTAATTATTTTAATTGGGGTATCTTTATACAACTTTCTAATCTTCTCTACCTCTTGCTTGAAATTAGAAGAGATAATTATTTCTAATAAATCGATATTTCTCGCATAATTAATTACATTTTGGTGAGGAGGCGAGGAAGCGATAATATAACATTTTATTATTTTATTTTTCACTATATACTCTTCCAAACTTCTAAGGCATACTATTCCTATCTTTTGACCAAAAGATACAATTACTTTTTCTTTTTCGTCTTTCTGTTTTTTTTTGAAAAACATGGCTATTCCTTCTCTCTTCTTTGTCATTCCCGCGAAAGCGGGAATCTATCCTTGACAGGCGAGACGCCTGTCCTACGGTTTTATATAGATTATTAGGGGCGTATTGCAATACGCCCCTACTTCTTTTTCCAAACTTGTAACTCGCAACCTGCAACTCGTAACCTGTATTTTACTGGTAAACCAGCTAACCAACTAACTCTTTCCTCTTATTACTCATCACTGCATTCTAACGCAATACTCGATACGCGATACTATTTCAATTAATTTATTCTCCGACAAAAGACTTCACCCAATCAGGTTGATTCGCTCTTTCTCTATTTTCTCCCATCTCCTGCCATTTTTCATCAGTTAACCTATCTTCTATAGGATGTTTAAATTCATAATAAGAAAAAACAGCTCCCCGACATATTCTTATTCCCTGGGCATCATCTATTATAACGTAGATATTAAATAGCGAGCCAACTCCCTCCTCTAATACTTGTCCGGTATTTACATCGGTATGGACATCTGCCACAATTTCTATCTTCTCATCAGTATCAGAAGTTATCTTTTCCAAAATCTGCGAGGGAAACTCTTTCAAAGATGCAAGTTTAGTCCCAATATTCCAGATAAGTTCGTATTCCTCATCATCTAAAGACACATTATTAATTTCTTTTTCAGAAATAATTTTTAATTTATCTAATAATTCTTCAAATTCTTTTATCTTCTCTGGAATTCCTTCGATAGCCAGGTCAAGAGCAATAAGATTATTTCTTAAGTCCCTCATCATCTCTTCTAATCTGGCATATACTTCCGGATAAGGTTCAACATAACCATAAGTCGACTTTGGCTCAAGAGGCATCCCCTTACCCGCCATAGTATAACTCTGTTTGGCATATAAAATGGTATCATGTCTTAATTCAGTCCAGGAACCCAGTACGGTCTGTAGTTCCTTATCTATCCAGGCAGGTCTTTGCATAAAGCAAGGTAAATTTGTATCTTTATTCTCCTCCAATAAGAGGAGCAATGCATAAAGCCAGCGCCAGTAGAGATTCTGTTTCCATTCCTCTATGGTTTTAAGAGAAAATTCTTCTTTTAAATTATTTAATTGATTATAATACTCGGTATAGTAAGTATCTCCTTCTACCTCTAAAATTTCCAACGCCCTCTTTGAACCCAAAACAGCACATATATCTAATCCCCGGGGGAAAGCCCTGACTGGTCCAAAGTTGGGAATAATTTCCATAGTAAAAGGTTTTTTATCACCAGTATATTGCATAATTATCTTCTCGCCTTTTACTCCAAATACTAATTCCTGAAACATATAAGAATCAGGAATAAATCTCTGTCCCATAAATCTAAAACCCTGAGTTGAAACTCTAAAATCACCATCTTCTGCAAAGGCTAAACCCGAAAGAATCTTAGGCACTCTTAGTTGTATCGCCCTATCAATAAATTCAGTGAGCTTTTCTTGTCTATTATATTTATCTACCGATTCATTGGAGGGAAATATTTCCTTAATAAGTTTTATATAGTCATCGACGTATAAATCGTCGGTCTTTCCCACAAAATAGACTGTAGGTTCATAAATCATCTTCCATAATTTAAAGGCATTTTCATCTTTTAAAAGGGCATCAGCCATTAAAATGGCTTGCAGGGTCATCTTCTCACCATAAGTTATAGCTGGTTCTTCTGAGGCCGGTCTTAATTTAAAATCAATGCGGCCATACCACATCATAGCCTTAAAGTAACTTTCTAACTTTTCATTTCTGGTGTAATGGCCTCTGGGAATATACTGGCTATAATCTTCGTAGGCATAAGGAGTCTGATAAATGCTCGGATTTTTAACATAGGCTAAAAGTTCCCTGAACTCTAATCCTTTGTGATTCTTTATGTTTTCACACTCTTGTTTCACTAATTCATTTAATCCATAATCAACCTGATACTCAGGGTCAAACTGACTTTTAGCCACCGCAAAAAAACCGATATTTAATTTAGCTGCCTCTTTGACTTCTTCACTACTTGCTTCATTATATTGTCTAATAGAGAGTTCGAGCATTCGGTCAGTAAGTTCGACTGCTGAATCATAAAATTTTTCTACTTCCAAAATTCGCAAAAGATAATCAAAAAATATATGGCCGGTATGAAGAACTGCGTCAGTGGTAATAAATATGGGCTGGTTGGCATCTTTGCACTCTAAGTAAACATCACTTATCTCCTTATAATAAGCAGGAGTAACTACAAATCCATTTTCTTTGAGTAATTCTGTTGACTTACCAGACAAATGAAATTGTCGGATATTGGAAATATCTTCAAGAGAATATAAATCTTTTTTATTTTCTGCTGAAAAGACTGACGAAGTTAATAGAAAAAAGAGGAGTGCCAAATATAGAAAACAAATTATAATTGTTTTAAAATTAATTTTTTTTATTTTATTTGCCCTCCATTCATTTTATTTTTCAAAAGGGAATTTATATTTAGTTAAATTAAGTTCTTTTTTTAAAGTAACAATCTGCTGTTGAAGGTTTTTATTTATAGGCGCGCCTTTATCTTTTCTCTCTAACCAGGCCAGGTACTCTTTCTCTCCGGCAGTATAAATCCTTTCTGCTCCAGGAGCTTTTTTAGAAGAACGAAGGGAACGAAGAATATCTCCACTTATCTTCTTAAATGATTTAAGATCTATAAAGGAAGATATATTAATTGCTATAAAAAAATGTCCCAAATTAATGGGTACTAGTTTGCCATCTTCTACTCCCGATAACATTTTAAGATACTTCCCGTTTTGCAGGGCAGTAGAAAGGATTTCTACTACAGCAGCATAACCATAACCTTTATAGCCGGCAGTTTCTTCTCCGATACCACCCAAGGGAGCAAGAGCAGCTTTTCCGGTTTTTAAGTCCTGCAAAATTTGATGAGTATCTGTTCTGGTTTTCCCATCTTGTCCGATTACCCAGCCCGGAGGGATTTCCTTTTCTTCCCGGTCATAAACTTCTATCTTCCCTCTCTGGGTAATAGAGGTGGCGCAATCGAGAACAAAAGAAAATTCTTCATCTGAAGGCATACCAAAAGTTAAAGGATTGGTCCCCAACATATTTTCTACTCCAAAAGTAGGAGCAATAGAGGGTCGGGCATTAGTACCGGTAATTCCGATCATCCCCTCTTTGATAGCCATTAAAACATAATAGCCGGCAATCCCATAATGAGTTGAATTTCTTACTGCTACCATTCCCAATCCCATCTTTTTAGCCTTTTCGATAGCCAAAGTCATGGACTTTTTAGCAATTACCTGTCCCATTCCATTGTGGCCGTCAATAACTGCGGTAGTAGGACCATCTTTAACAATTTCAATATCTGTTTTTGGTGATTGAATCCCGGCTTTAATTCTATCATAATATATAGGTTTTAGGCGGCCAATTCCATGTGAATCTATTCCCCTTTTATCAGCAGTAATCAGCACATCAGCACATATTCGGGCATCCTCTTCCGGAACTCCTATCCCTCTAAAAACATCAACCATAAAATTTTCTAAACTATCAAAATCTACCCAAATGATATCCTTAGAATTATTATCCAAGATTTCTCCCTCCTTAATCTTTATATTAAAGTTTCCATGCGATTTAGATAAATCAAACACTTTTAAGCTTAATATAGCAAAATTAGAAATGTTTTTCAATTATTTAATTGTGCATTTAGTTATATAAAAAAGAGATTGTTTCTCTTTCGTAGAAATTGTTTACAGAAATAATAAAAAAATTTTATAAAATAAGCTTGACGTGCTAATATTTTACTGATATATTATTAATATATTATTAATATATCAAGGATATTTATGTCAAATAAAGAAATTTATAAAAAACTTAAAGATCGAATAGTCTTTTTGGGCTATAAACCAAAACAGGTTCTTAATATTAAAGATTTAGCTAAAGAATTTGGGGTTAGCCCTATGCCTATTCGAGAGGTACTAATCCTTTTAGAAAGCGAAAAACTAATTCATATAATACCTAATAATGGCATCTACGTTAATGACATAAGTTTTCAAGAACTTAAAGATGTTTTTGAAATTAGACTATTTTTAATTGGACTTTCAGGAAGGTTGGCAGCTCAAAGAGTAACTACAGAAGAATTAAATAAGATGAAGGAACTTCTTAAAAAAATAAAACAGGAAAAAGATCGTAATATATTAATTCAATTAGATGCAGAATTTCATGATTTAGTAAACTACTCTACCAAAAATCAAGCCTTGACTGAGACTTTAAAAAGATTACGAAATCAAATTGGCCGCCTCTGGTTCTTTGCCAAAGAACATGACAATTATTCTCTACAAATCCCCAAAGATTTTGAGGATCTTATAAAGACATTAGAAGACAGGAATCAAAAAAAAAGTGAACAGATTTTAAAAAATCATGCTATTCACTTTATTAATCAAATAAAAATGAATTTATATAATAAATAGTTAATCATAATACTTTCTTTAAAAATTTAATTTTAATTGGGTGGCTTAAGAAGTAATTGAGGAGGTGAGAAAATAGAATTAAAATAGAACTATAGTAAAATTTTATAAAAAAGAAAAACATGGAGGTAAAAAAAATGAAAAGTATTGGTTTGTTAAAATCTATCTATAAACTTGGTATTTTGTTTTTGTTGCTTTCGTTAATTTTTGGCTTAGCTATCATGCCTGCCTTATCTGCAGAAAAAGGTCCTATAAAAATGG
>Ga0307428_1000192_pt1 | contig 49091 bp, 52 predicted proteins | sample SalMarWE160240MG_FD_202161 | JGI IMG/M metagenome (GOLD analysis project Ga0307428, IMG submission 202161) | Salt marsh sediment microbial communities from the Plum Island Ecosystem LTER, Massachusetts, United States - WE1603-240 | ecosystem: Environmental > Aquatic > Marine > Intertidal zone >...
CAAAATATCGCCCTCTTTGAGTGTCCCCGCCTTGCCTTCTACTTCCTGGCCTATACAATCGGATGCCGTGCTGACAGGCAAGCCCATAAGTTGCGACAATCTTTGTGATATTGGCGCCATCCGCAAACTTTCAACTACTTTGCCTCCCGGGCGTCCTAAGTGAGAGCAAAGGATTATTTTGGCTTTATGGTCGACGAGATATTTAATGGTAGGTAGCGAAGCTCGGATACGGCTATCATTGCTAATAGCGCCGGTGTTTATATCCAGTGGGACATTAAAATCGACTCTGAGTAGAACCTTCTTGCCTTTGACCTCTATATCTTCAACAGTCTTTTTCGGCATTTTCCCTCCTAGAGGTTGCGCTTCAACAGGAGACGAGCTGTATCTTTAAGCTGAGCTTGCCTGGATGTGTCAAGCCGGGTAGCCTCGAGCTGTGCCAAAGCTTTGTGATAGTATTGCTCAGCCAAATTCTCAGCGTAATCCCTGGCGCCTAATTGGTCCAGAATCTTCGTAACCTCCGTGATATCTTCGCCCTCGATAGATTTTTGAGAATAAAGCTTCTCGAGTCTCCCTCTTGCCTCACCCTCACTATTTTGCAATCCGTAAACTACGGGCAAAGTCTTCTTCCTCTGAGAGATATCGCTAACAGATTTACCAGTGCTTTCCTCCATTCCCCAAATCCCCAATATGTCATCATAAATCTGGTAGGCTATGCCTAATTCTTTGCCGAACAGGTGAAAAAAATCCACCAGCTTACTATCTTCGTTGCCCAGGTATGCTCCCAAAGAAGTCGATACGGCGAACAGGGCTGCTGTTTTTTTAGCTGCCATGGCAAGGTAATCGTCGATGGTGGTGTCGAGGCGGTTCTCATATTCGACGTCTAAGTATTGTCCCTCACAAAGCTCCAGGCAAGCCAGGCTCAACATTTTGGTGGAACTAGCGACCTTTTCATCAGCCATTCCCCTCTCTTTTAGTTTAAGCAGCGCTAAATAAGCTAGAGTGAACATGGCATCTCCGGCGTTTATCGCTTGAGACTGCCCCCATAATTTCCATACAGTTAGCCGGTGATGACGCTCATCGCTGGCGTCTTCTATATCATCATGGATCAAAGAAAAATTGTGGATGAGTTCGACGGCTGCTGCGGCGGGCACCACCTGCGACGCGTCACCCCCCACCGCTTGACAGTTAAGAAGGCAAAAGGTAGAGCGAATAAATTTGCCCGATTCTCTACTACAGGAATGTCCATGCTCATCCTGCCAGCCCATATGGTATCGTAGCATGTCACGCAGAACTGAAGGGCAGCTATCGATAATCTTCTTTAACTCAACTCGCACTGTGTCGCGATAAGATGTGAAAGACTCAGGCACGCTATATTTTATGCCCATGAAAGCCAGTCCATATTAACGGCTCAGAAAGCAGATTGTCAACAGGTAGTCATAACGTATAGGATAAGTGCCACGGTTAAGTATAATCGTGGTTGGTAGCTCATTTCGACTAAATCTCCATTGATGTACCCTTGCCTCGTCTTTTATACGGCGGTGGTAGTAAAGGTTTTTCTCCACGCAATAAGGAATCAACCTCGATAATTTGCACCTTCGGATAATCCTGTTGCCATCCTACCGAGTGATAGCAATTCGCCATCTTTGCATCTGCCAGCATACCTTTGCTGGGCTTATGTAATGTAATGTATAAGCCCATTTCCGCCTCTTTGGCGTGATTCATGAAAGCATCAAAGTGTTTCTTATTCGGTTGCCCGCTTGTGACCTCAACAATGACACGCTTGCGTTGCATGGTATCGTCATCCACAAATGGAATTTCCCCATCTACAGGCTTGCCACCAGTTGGCGTTGCTTTCACTTTGCGGACAGCCCACTGCTCGAACTTGCCAGTGTCTATTTTTGCAAGGTGGATAGCCTCATCAATCGTAGTAGGGCTACCGATAACTGGAATGTCTATCTCGCCAAACTCATCAGTCATATATTCAACGATGGTATCTATCGCCCAATAGGTAATATCAATCCCTATCCACCTTCTTTTTGCCCTGTGTGCCTCTACAATCGCTGTTCCACATCCTGCAAACGGGTCTAGGACAACCTCACCTTCCTCACTAGCCGATTCGATGATTCGTTTCAATAATGCAGATGGTTTTTGTGTTTCATAGCGCTGTTTAATAGGTGGGACACGTCCAATATCCCATACATCATCTCCCCAAACGCCTTCGGAGTCCGTTTCACTTATTTGTGATGGCAACCGATGGCCTTCTGCATCGTAGCTACTGATTATCTTCTTAGTGCCGAACCGTTTCAGTGTGGATTCAGTACGTTCCATCATATGCGCCTTAAAATAGCGAGTGTTGCTATCCGTTTTTGAATAGAAAAAGATAACATCATGATTACGCTGGAATTGAGCACGTCCGCTAGGCCATTTCCGATAATGCCAAATAACCTCATTATGATAATTAGTTTTTCCAAATTGTGCATCCAAGAGCAATTTTAGGTAGTGACTTGCAGTAGGGTCACAATGTAGGAATAGCGAGCCATCAGAGCGCAATACTCGGTGAAGCTCATAGAGACGTAATGCCATCATTGAGAGATAAGCCATCACGTCATTTTGCCCTATGGCTTCGTGCATTGCCCCCAACAAACGAGAAACATTCCCGCCTCTAGCGACAACCTCTTTGTAAGCATCAATGGCCATATGCCATTTCCAAGTATCGGTGAACGCTTTAATCTGTGCTGGTGGTGCTGACCCAGTTTCATCACGGAATATGGCGTTATAGTCACGCTTGGAATTGAAAGGCGGGTCAAGGTAGATTAAGTCAATACAGTTAGAATCGAAGCCACGCAATATATCGAGATTATCACCCCAATAAAGAATATTAGTTTCCATTTAGCACCTCACTTAATAGATTCTTTTCCAGCCTCTATGAGGTTTCCTTGAAAGCCGTTCTCCGCTTCTGTCTGCGTAAACGCCTTTAGATGAGGTTATAACTGCTTGGGTAAATGTTCTCTGCTTTAATTCTCTAGGCTTTCTCTTGGGGTATTTCCTTTGTCGAACAGGTTTTGTCTGCAAAACTGATAAGAGCGTCGGCTCTGTGGTTATCGGTTTTGTACTTAATGAAACTTTTGCTGGGCTTACTACTACCTCAGCCCAGCTTTTGAGTGGTGTAGCTATCCCCATCCTTTGTGCTGGGGGAATATTGCCTAATGACTCGTGTTCCTTAAAGAAGTTATAGTGGACTAGCCAAGCATCGGTTAGTAGTTCAGCTGTCGGCATACTCTTAAAGCCACGTATAATTTTTGTTCTGTCCTTCAGTGTTCCTTGAAACCGCTCAATAATGTTAGTTGAGTTAACATCGGTAAAAGGCTTGCTCTGAATATGTTTGGTATCACCCCCAAAGACTAATTCAATCCCGTCTATGTAGGCTGCTAGTCTATCGGTGATAATCCTCTTTGGTGATTTCCCTGCCCTTCGCTTAGCTTCGTTCATTACTAGAGCAGCTTCTTTTATTGTCCTACTTTGAGCTAACCTAGAAGCCAGTAAATAGCGTGTCTTTTCGTCTATTACGTCAAAGAACCATATCTTCTTACCGCCCACCTTCAACATTGTTTCATCTGCTATCCAAGTATCCCCGACAATAGGCTGGAAGTCTTTTATCCTGTTTACTGCTTCTTTGGAGAATCGCTTTACCCAGTTATAAATACCCATCTCTGAATAATAGATGCCGAATTGCTGCTTTAGGTGTCTCTGGATAGCATCTAAAGGCATACCGCCAAAGTAGCAACTCAAGGCTGAGGATATTATATTCGTGTCTGTTTTCATCTTAGGCAAGGCTCTATTATCGGCAAATTTCCGCTTGCAATCCTTGCACCAATAACGCTGAACGCCATTGAACGTGCCAAACTTGATTACGTTTGGTGAACCACAATATTTACAATTCATCTTTATTATTTTTGGTATCTTTTTCCTCTTTTCGTATTTGCATAGCACGAGCTTTTGCGTGTTCCACTAGCCATTTAACTACTTCATATATTTGCCATAATAAATAGGAGGAACTCCATATTGCCCCCACAAGAATTAAACGAAATATTAGGCTTGGCGGATTGCCGACCAGAATTAACCCTAGACCAAATGATATGCAAAGAATAGCTGTAATAGCTGTCACTTTGATTGGGAATAATTCATTGCCAATACCAAATATCTGTTCAATCAGTGACATATATTTCTTGTCCATAAATGCTAAAAAAATTGCAAGCCCAGCTAACACTATACCCAATAAAGCAGCACTGACTTCCACCATTGCTGCCCCCAAATCAATCCTAACTGAGTGTAGAGTTTCTTGATTGCCGAAACTGGCAATTAGCACAGATATAGTTAAAGTAACCCAAAAGGAGTAGTCTTTGAGAATATCCATGAATCCCCATTTGCCAAATGGCTTGTTATCCTTCATTTGAGAAACCTCTTCAGTGCTCCTGTTATCGTTTTCCACTTCAATGTGTCTTTTATGTCTTTAGCGACATCGATACGTTGGGACGGAGTTTTCCTGCTCGAATCGAATATTCTAATCTGTTCTCCCTTTTTACCACGAGCGACAATGGATGAGTAACCTTCCTCGCCGTATGTCACTACGTCATTTATCACAGTCCCTGTATTTAGGGAGTCAGTAGAGTCCTTTGATTTGCTAAACTCTAAATTCGCCCTATCAGCATTGGTTTCTCCCATCAACCTTTGGATGAATTTGGGGTCTCTGGCGTAATTAGGATTCCGAGCACGAAGGCTAGCCTTGAAGTTCGTGACTCTATCCACTTCCTCTTTTACCCATGACACGAATTTCGATGTCTGTACGAAGTCTTCCACTATGAAATTGAGATGCGGGTAGTTACTATCAAGATTCTTTTGGAACGCCCCCTTGAATGATTGGTAATAGATTAACGGTGGTTTAGCCTCAAAAGCCAATACATGGTTCTCAAAATCAATGACATAGAGTACCCACGTCGTTTGCTTTGCGTCTATAGTCTGTCGGATAAAGTCTTGCTGCTCTTCGTCGTAATCCCCTATCTCCTCTTTCCCTCTTCGCACAAAGCCAAACTTACCCATAAGGTAGTTACCCTTAACCGTAGGTTTGGAGAATCTCCAATCTCTTTCATATCGGTTGATAATGTCCTTTGGATTTATGACCTTTTGGATGTCAACATCATAGCTTTGTTGAAATAGCGTCCTTTGCTGTTTGTACGTGACCCTGAAAAAATACACCAACATCTGAGGCATACCTGACCCCCTTATTAGCCTTTGCCTCAATTCTATCACCCTAGATATTCTCCTTCAACCATGACTTTACTGAACCAGTGCCACAGAAAGCTTGATAAAACCCTATCAGCAGGCTATAATTAGCGCTTTGGTAGCAAGAGTGCTAATTACAGGAGGTAATTAGATGAATTGTATCGTATGCGGGAATCCATTGCTTTTTGACAGGGTTGTTTTCCATTGTTCCTGTGGTGCCTTTATACACTCCTACTGTTGGGATGAGCATGTATTGCAAGCTCATCAGCCAGCCTTTGAGATAGGCGCCGTCAATTTGGATGGCGAATTTAGAGCAAGAGAGAGCGAAGTAGAGGAACAGGTCTCAGGGGCGCAAGCCTCAGAAGAACCAGGCCCGGAGGAGCAAAGTCTGGAAGAAGAAATAACACCTCTTTTGGAATAAAGGGGGATATAAATGCCTATTTATCAATACCGATGCCTGAACTGCCAACGCCAATTTGAGCTTAAGCAGAGCTTTAATGATAAACCGATAGCTGATTGTCCTGTATGCAAAGGAATTGCCCGTCGCATTTTCTCTCCGGTCCCCATACTATTTAAAGGACCGGGCTTTTATGTGACTGACTCCAGGGAGGAAAGAGGAAAAAGGGCCAACCCTGAAGGGTTAGGGAAAAAAGAAAAAGATTAGTGGAGGCCGTGAATCGTGAAGTGTCCTGTCTGTGGCAAAGAAGCTAGAGCCCATATTTATTACTGTGCCAAATGTGCCGTCTATGTGCACGAGAAATGCTGGCGGAAGCATGTAGCTCAAGCTCATAAAGATTAGCTCACCCCTGCATTCTTATCATCCACGCCCCACCATGCTATACTTAATTTGGTTGTCCCTGTAGCTCAGCTGGATAGAGCGGCTGCCTTCTAAGCAGCGGGTCGTGGGTTCGAATCCCTCCAGGGACGCCATTTTTTGAAGCCAAAATAAGCCCTATACCGAATATCTGCAAAACAAACAACAAGAGACGGGAATAACTATCGAGAGGAAAGCTTGGAAACAAGTAATATTCTTACGATAGACGTTGAAAAATGTCCTCAAGAGGAATTAATGCAATGTCGCGTAGGTGACTATGTAAAATTTTGGGTTCCTAAGGATAACCCGGAAGTTGTCTATATTTTTAGGCGTGGGACAATAGGCGGGCAAGGAAAATTAGGAAAGATACCAAGTCAATTCACTAAAGTAATTTCGGACCATTTGTCAAAGGGATTAGAGTACGAGACTGAGATATTGTCCATCAAAGGTTCGACATGCACGATAAAATGCAGGTTAATAAGCGAAGAGGGAAGTTCAACTAGAAGAGAAGAAGAGTCTAGAATTGCTGCATCTCGTTTAAAGAAGGAATTGCTGAAAAAGTATATTCCTAGAGAATCACTGACGATAAGAGTGGAACTACCCAAGGAACATACTCTCGCAGAAGGGGAAGAATTGCTTCTTAGAAATCGGGAACTTGATTACTATATCGAAAATGCGAGTTCTCTTAAGATTGAATTTACGAATGGGAAGAATGAAATAGTGGCTAGTAAAACAAATGAGCCAAGGCTTATTAAAACTATTCTTCGAGCGTCATTCAGTGAAATACCAATGACTTTTACCTTAATAGAAATTCAGAAACCGGATAAGTATACGCTGGAATATCTAAAATCCATACAAGGTAAAATAGAGGTTGTTTTTAAATAAGTTATGGCACTAATTTGGCACCAATGCTATTATAAACTAGGCGATGACCGATAAGTATGACGTAGAAGTGAGGTTACTTGCCGTTACCCCTGACGCCGAAAAGTTGATAGAGACGGCAGGCAGGCTGTGCTGGGACACGCAAGATAAAACAGGTACGGTGCCCGACCGAATTCAGAAGTGGCTGGATGTCGGGCATGAGTCGATGATTGAACATGCCTGCGCTACCTTCTACATTCGTGCCAGCCGCGCCCTGACCCATGAGCTTGTCAGGCATAGATTGGCAAGCTACAGCCAGAGAAGCCAGCGATATGTGAAGGAAACCGAGTCAAGATACATCGAGCCGCCTCCGATTAAAGACAATGAGCCTGCCCATAAACGATTCGAGGAGGCAATGACAACTTGCTGGCGAGCTTATGGCGACTTATTGGCCAAAGGAGTAAAAGCTGAGATTGCTCGCTATGTCCTTCCCAACGCCTGTGAGACCCAGATAATCTGCACCTGGAATTTCCGCGAAATTCGCCATATCATTAAGCTGCGCACATCCAAACGAGCGCTTCCTGAGTTCAGGGCTGTCGCCGAGGAAATACGGAAGATAGTGAAGGAAATAGCCCCCCAGGTATTTGCGGATTTGTGAGTGGTGGAGCGGAGTTATTTCTTGGGTTTCTTATTGCTGACTTCCTTCGGATACCAGCGTTCATTAAAATCAGGAAGGTTTTTGCTATGGGTTAAGATGACAATCTCGTCGCCTTTACGGAGTTTTGTGTCGTCATCAGCAAAGTAAAATTTATTGTCACGATAGTAAAAAATGACCTTCGCATCTTTGGGAAGCCCCAGTTCACTAACACAAATTGCGTCATCCTCACCAGCCGTAAAAGTGAAAAATCTAGCGTCTTCCTTTAACAAGGTAGATAAGTTGATATGATCAAGTCCGCGTACCATATTGTCCAGGTACAGGCTCAACGCCCATACCGGGATAATAGTATCTTCAAGACCGAGTTCACGGCATAATTGCACCAAATCCGTATCTTTGATGCTGGTTATAACGCGCTTAAAGCCCATCGAGCGTCCCAGCAGGGACGTGATGATATTAACCTGGTCGCTATTGGTCAGGCAAAATAGAATATCGCTGTTTTTTGGGTCAACTTGACTAAGTATTGCCGGCTTGGCCGAATCGCCATGCAGGAAGCTGCAGGCCAGTTCATCTGAAATCTGGTCGATTTTTTCCTTATCGGCTTCTATCATAATCACTTCGTGTCCCTCTTTTATCAATGTTTTAGCTGTCATAACCGTTAACGAGGTGGCGCCTGAAAATACAATCCTCATATTATTCCTCCAGTCTTCTTCCAATCCAAGTCCGAGGATAGAATAGCACTAACCAGGCAATAATTTCCAATCTCCCAAGGAGCATATCTGCACATAGAACTCCTTTAAGAATCGGATGCAGGTCGGGAGCACTTATTCCAGATGATAACCCGACTGTACCAATCGCCGAGACAACCTCGAATAACGAATCAAGCGGGTTATGCCCCATGCCTACAAATATTAGCCATGAAATCCCAATGGACGTCAGAAAAAGAAAAACGATGCTTAGAGCGCTCTGTAGCTCGTCTGTTTCTAGCCGGCGTCTGCCAAGACTAGCTTCGGCAACAGCTTGCCTGGGCATACTGGGGCGCTGTAGAAAAATATAGAGTAACTGCACCAAAATCAATAAACGTAGAATCTTGATGCCCCCGGCAGTAGACCCGACGCCGCCGCCCAGAAGCATGGAAAAAATAAGCGTGATTTTTGCACCAGCGTTGATTTGAGAAATATCCAATGTAGCGAAGCCCGCCGTTGATTGAGCAGAAAAAGCATTTAATACTCCATGGTGCAGGGCTTGAGTCCAGCTAAAACCATCCTGGGTAAAGAGAAATAATGCCGTAAGTAACGCTGCCACCAAACCGGCTATAAGAAGACCCTGCAACTGGCGGTCTCCTATTAACACTCTTCCGCCCTCTTTAAACGAGCGAAAGTATAAAACCAGAGGAATAGCGCCTGCCACTGATAGCAATATCACCATCGCTTGCAGCCAATGACTACTCAATCCCGCCAGGCTGGCATCATGAGGTGAAAATCCTCCTGTGGATACTGCGGAAAGAGAGTATATTACGCTGTTGAACCATCCGGCACCCAGCAACCCTAATACGATAATGCCGAAACCGGTCAAAATTGAGTAGACAATAAGCACGCGGCGGGCATGTGTCCTGGTACTACCGACCAGGTCCTCCTCATAGTCTTCTAAATCACCAATACGCTTGGCTGCCAGACCGGGCCGAATCATGGTTGCCACCGCGAGAATGACGATGCCCAGACCCCCGACCCACTGCATCCAGGAACGGGAAAATAGAAAAATAGCCGGTTTATCTGCCACTGAAGCCGTAACGCTCAAGCCCGTTGTCGTTACGCCGGAGATGGTCTCGAATAGCGCATCTGTAAAGCTTAAGCCGGAAGCCATGGTAGGCCACGTCATCACTATCGGCGCAAATAGAAACACCAACGCGGTAACGACTATGGCTTCGTTTGTCTGGATGCGTTTGGGAGTCGGCAGTCTTTGCAGGAAAAAACCCATAGTAAAGACACCCACCACTACAATGGAATACCGGAGTGTAACACGGTAATCGCCGAGTATAATGGATACAGCTAACGGCACCAGCGTAAGTAGCGCCAGAACGATGCAGAACTGGCCGAAATATTTCAGTACCGGCAGGGGTCGAACGGAATAACTCAGTGCACGCACTATTAACCCCGGTTCATTTCAATTCTATCATTGATATTGACTCCATATCCGGTTCTCGATAATCATATAAGCTTAGAGATGCAAGTCGGATACGAAATATATATATCAATTACAACCTATTATAGCTCTTTTAAAGAGGTTGTAACATGATGTAAAGGAACATGAAACCGAGTATCGGGAAGGCCAATCGTGCGATAGGGTATCGAATTTGGAAGCGGGCTGATTTGAGTTCTATATCTGGGCATCGCGAGTTGAGAAAGTGGAGCTGAGGGGATTCGAACCCCTGACCTCCTGCTTGCAAAGCAGGCGCTCTCCCGACTAAGCTACAGCCCCAATGTCGATTATTGTATCAAATACTGTGTGGTAGCAAAAGCTTTACCCTTTTTCGTTTGTGGCATAGCTGTTATACTAAAAGGAGGATACATAAATGTCGAGCATAACCTTCTTAACAGCTCTCGTCGCGGGGATTTTGTCATTCTTATCACCTTGCATTTTACCGCTGGTTCCGATATATCTGGCCAACATAGCCGGTGCATCGGTTCTTACTCCAGGCCTTGCTGACCGAAGACATATTTTCCTCCATACCATCAGCTTCATAGCCGGTTTCTCTCTGGTTTTCACCGCTTTAGGAGCTTCTCTTGGCTTATTAGGGGCCGCGGTGCCACAGGGAGTGTTGGAAAAAGTGGCCGGTGCCCTATTAATCGCGTTCGGCATATTCCTCATAGCCGCTACTAAGGTGCCCTGGCTCAATTATGAGAAACGCCTTGACTTTGGCAGGGCCAAGGGTACGGGCTATCTGAGGTCTCTGTTAATAGGGATAATATTCTCCCTGGGCTGGATTCCCTGTGTTGGCCCGATTCTGGGGGGTATACTAGCCCTGGCAGCGAGCTCACAAACAGTGTGGCAGGGAGTTTATCTTTTACTTGCTTATTGTTTAGGGCTGGGGCTGCCTTTCATCGCCGTGGGTCTGGTGTTGGGGACAGCATCTCGATACCTCAGATGGTTCAGCCGCCATGCTTTCGTCACCTCAATCGTAGCTGCGGTACTGCTTATCTGCGTAGGAATTCTGATGTTGACCGGTTACCTAAACTATCTCAGCGGGCTTATGCCAGGAGGTTACTAATATGGCCAGTAGAATGTCAAAAAAGTTAATACGGATAACTCTGATTATCGCAATTCTTGCTCTAGCTGGAGGCGTTCTGAGTTGTAATTCCTCTCTGCTGTCCCAAGAGGCGCCAGACTTCACATTGCCTACTATGACAGGGGCTAACGTAACCCTGTCTGAGCTAGAAGGGACACCGGTTGTGCTTAATTTCTGGGCTACAACGTGTCCCGCTTGTGTTGTGGAGCTGCCTTATTTTGAGGCTGTAGCCCAGGAAAGTGAAGGGGAGATAAAAGTCATAGCTATTAATGTCGGTCAAAGTGATTCAACTGTACAAGACTACTTCGACGACTACGAACCGACCATGATAGTGGCACTGGATGGGAATGTGGAGGTTTTTCAGACATATAGCAGTAATGATAACGCACGGGGGTATATTCCAATTACATTCTTCGTCGATAGCGAAGGTATAGTTCAGTACATAAAAATTGGCGCGTTTCAAAGTAAGGCGGAGCTGTGGGAGGCTCTGGACAGCGTTTTTTGAACTACTATTCTGCGAACTTTCTGAAGACAAGGGTAGCATTAACTCCACCAAAGCCAAAGGAGTTGGAAAGAGCTAGATTTACCTGTGCTCTTCTGGCTATGTTAGGGACATAATCTAAGTCGCATTCGGGGTCCGGGGTATCATAATTTATAGTAGGCGGTATAATACCATCCCTCATCGTAAGAACAGTGGAAATAGCTTCTACTACACCCGCTGCCCCTAATAAATGACCGAGCATAGATTTATTGGAGCTTACAGGCACCTTTTTGCTGTGTTCTCCTAAGGCTGCCTTTATAGCTTTAGTCTCAGATGTATCGTTGAGAATGGTAGATGTCCCATGGGCATTAATGTAATCAACCTCATAAGGTGAGACAGCGGCGTCATTCAGGGCCAGCTTGAGACACCGTGCCTGGTTTTCCCAGTCAGGCTCGGTTATATGAACGCCATCGATGTTGGAGCCGTAGCCGGCAAGCTCGGCATAGATTTTAGCCCCTCTTCGTATAGCTGACTCCATTTCTTCCAGAATAACAACCCCAGCACCTTCTCCGATTATAAAACCATCACGGTCTTTATCGAAGGGACGGCTTGCCTTCTCAGGCTCCCTATTCCTTCGGGATAGGGCTCTCATCTTATCGAATCCGGCAACGCCCACGGGAAGAATGTAGGCATCGCTTCCCCCGGCGATCATGGCATCTGCTTCGTCATATTGAATAAGCCTGAAGGCATCACCAATGGAATTGCTGCCGGTAGCACAGGCAGTAACCACACACTTGCTCGGTCCCATCGCACCAAAAGCCATGGAGATCTCCCCTGCTGCCATGTTGGCTATAAACGCGGGAATGAAGAAAGGAGAAACTTTCTCTGGCCCTTCATCACGAAGGGCGAAAAGGTTCTTTTCATACGTGGTCATTCCGCCAGCGCATGAGCCCAGCACTATTCCTACCCTGCTGGCGTTAGTTCCATTTATAGCGAATCCAGCATAATCTATTGCCATGCGGGTAGCCGCTAGAGCATATTGAATGAAGGGGTCTGTCCTTCTAACTTTCTTTTTATCCAGGAAATCTTCAGGGTGGAAATCCTTAATTTCAGCAGCAATTTGCGACTTGAAACTGGAAGGGTCGAACTTGGTGATTCTGGCTACCCCTGATTTGCCCTGGCATAGCTTTTGCCAGGATTCTTCAACACCCGTGGCTAAGGGAGTAACAGCACCCAGTCCAGTGATTACTACTCTTCTTCTAAACGCCTTGTTCATCTCAGCAATGGCTACCTTCTAGATTTTTGCTTCGATGTAGTCAAGTGCGTCTCGAACAGTTTGTAAATTTTCCGCGTCCTCATCGGGTATTTCGATTTTGAAGGTGTCCTCCACAGCAGTAATCAATTCAATAAAGTCCAGGCTATCAGCATTAAAGTCATCAGCAAATGACGCCTCCGGGACCACTTCTGATTCGTCAACCTCCAACAGCTCTACGATTAATCCTTTTAACTGTTCAAAGGTTTCGTTCTCACTCATTTTGTCGTCCCCTTTCTGGCGTTAATTTCTTAAACATTACTTGAATCATACTGTCTGGGGTAGTCCTGCTTGATTTACCATCGTGATAGTTTAGTTTTTGAGCTTCTAAAACTCGTATTATATCATCCCCGCACTGTCAAGGGAATTGGGGGGGCGTACAATGGCAATCGCTCCGGCGGTGTAGTTGGCTAACTTTTTGGCTGGCACTTCATCTAACAGTTAAGAGTTTGGGATGAATTTCAAGCTCCCCGGGTAGGACTCGAACCTACAACCAAGCGGTTAACAGCCGCCCACTCTACCATTGAGCTACCGGGGAACGAATACCTTAGCGCAACTGCTCAAATTCGCCAGGCTGATTTTGGCATTTTTTAGGATTTTCCTCAAGTTGCCTTTACCTGAGGCTCTTGGATATAGCCCTCGTCCACAGACAAGTTCGGTTGCTGGGCAGCTTGCATGGCTAGCTCGTCGCAACGTATATTTTCAGGGGTTCCGGCGTGCCCCTTAACCCAGCTAAACTGTACCTCATGATAATCGCATAGTTGCAAAAGCCTCTCCCAGAGGTCGGGGTTCAACGCCTTTTCCCGTTTATTGCGCTTCCACCCGTTTGCGCGCCATCCCTGAGCCCATCCTCTCGACATTGCCTTGACTAGGTACTCGGAATCGCTGTACAACGTCACCTGGCATTTCTCTTTTAGAGCCTCTAGTCCGACAATCGCAGCCATTATTTCCATTCGGTTATTGGTAGTTCTGCGATAGCCCCCTGATAGCTCTTTTTTGTGACCTTGATAGAGAAGTATTGCTCCATACCCACCGGGGCCGGGATTTCCAAGGCATGCGCCATCGGTATATATAGTCATGTGCTTAACCCTTTCCATGATAGTTCTTGTTTTTAGCTTTCTGATTTTAGTTGGCTGCCGGGCCAGGATTCGAACCTGGGCTAAAGGATCCAAAGTCCTCTGTGCTACCGCTACACAACCCGGCACTGATTCCCATTCAAGTTTGCTATCTATAATGCCGAAGGTCGGACTCGAACCGACACGGGGGTTGCCCCCCAACAGTTTTTGAGACTGCCGCGTCTACCATTCCGCCACTTCGGCGCACCTGCCTTGGAAACCTTAGTCCCCTTAAACATTCTCAGTGAACTCTCTTTGCAAGGAGGCATTCTGCTGCCAACCTGGTTCTGCTCTACAATTTCATAGTTGGTGCCGAGGAGCGGAGTCGAACCGCTGACACGCGGATTTTCAGTCCGCTGCTCTACCACCTGAGCTACCTCGGCTTCAGGGATATTGTAGGTTTTCCCCACTCTAGTGTCAAGCAAGCGTAATCGTGATTGTTTAACCGCCGCTTTGAGCGAAGGGAATCCTAAAACAGGCTGCTAGCTTGGGGCACCAGGCTTGACCAGGGGTATGCGAGCAGCGCAAAGGGGGCATTCTTGAGGTGAATAAACCGTGGTGGGGGCACGCAGACAGCTGAAGAAGGGCAGGTCGAAGTCCGAACTTTCCTCACTGCGGTCGACAAGCACTCCAATACCAATAACAATCCCCCCCTGTTTAGCTACAGCGCTTATCGTCTCTCTGAGCGAGCTTCCTGTGGTCAGGATGTCATCAACAATAAGGACGTGTTCGCCAGGCGCAATTTCAAAATCGCGCCTGAAGACCCTTACCTCTCCCTCTTTTTCGGCGAAGATGCTTCTCACTCCTAATTGGCGGGCGGTTTCAAAGGCCAGAATAATGCCGCCGGTGGTCGGCCCAGCAACTACGTCTATTTTTTGCCCTTTATAGTGTTGGGCGATAAGGCGACACAGTTTCTCCGTAAGCTGCGGGTGCTGCAAGATGCGAAATTTTTCCCAATAAACTGGTGAGTGTAATCCTGAAGCGAGCAGGAAATGTCCTTCTTTTATTGCTCCGGCCGTCTTGAATATCTCCAGCACCTCGTCACTCAAGTTACACCCCTAACAAATGGCTGACCATCATTTCTTGCTCACTGGTTTCATTCAATTCCGGGTAGCTGTAATGCTTGGCTAAGCTCAATTTGCTTGGTGGCCAGTAGATAAACCATGCTCTGCCAATGATATTATCCCGGGGCACAGTCCAGTTACTATGTGAGTCATTACTGTTGTTGCGATTGTCGCCGAGGACGAAGTATTCGCTCTCGGGAATCTCTTGGGCTGGCATCATGTAGTTTGGCGGCTCCATGATATATTCCTCCTCTATGGGGATGCCATCGATAAAAACCCTTCCCTCTTTAATCTCCACAGTCTCGCCAGGCAAGCCAATAACGCGTTTGATGAAAGGGTATTGGGAATTAAACGGTGGGTCAAAGATTATTACTTCTCCTCGCTGTGGGTCAGAGGAACGGTAACACACCTTGTTAACCATAATGCACTCACCTTCTTCGAAATTGGGCTCCATACTGGACATTACTACAGTATAGCTTTGTACAGTTAGCCGAAGGAGAACAAAAACAGCTACGGCAATAAGAATAATTATCCCAACTTCACGAAGAATTCTCATTGTCGAAGGTTCATTCTACCATAAACCATGAAGTTAGTTCATTCGTTATAGCTCTACTCGTCTGCACTGCTCCTTAATGCTAACGTTTGAAGACATATTCTGGCTGAATGCCTTCCAAAGCCTGCATGTGGTAAAATATGCGTGTGAGGGATCGCCTGTGATTGAGTTAGCGAGACTATTCAACTTAAAACCTGAAGATGAGCGGAGGCTTAATTCCCATGCATTAGAACGTATGAATGCCTGGGAAGCTCGGATTCTAAAGAAGACGCCACAATTCGGTATCCAGGAAATCATGGCAGACCTGGATACTTATCTACATGACAACGAGAGGGTTGAATTTAACGAATGCTTGGCCGATATAAAAAAGTGGCTATCTGGGTGCATGGATGTTGTAAGTAGATATTTCTTGCATGCCCATGCCACATGGATTATTGACCCGATGTTCCGAGTTGAATCGTTGTTAGTGCGGGTATGTCAAAGAGCTGAGGCGGAACGACGGAAGAAGGAATATGAGGATAGATGGTGTACTGCATTCGTATCTATAAAGCCGCCTGTTGATGACGCCAAAAAATATCTGAGCGATAAGGAACACGATGAGTTCACAATAGCTGTCGGGAAAGCCATAGATGCATACATAGAAAAGGGCGAAGCATACATGGCTGACGTGAGGGCTTTTGACTATGGCTGGTGGTTGAGAAGGATTAAAGAGCGCGAGGAGGAAGAGGCACAAAAGCTGTAGGTTACAAGTGCAGCCGATGAATACAATCAGCGCCTTAATTCAGAAGTAGCAAAACTGGCCTCTTGTTTCCTCCTTTTCTGCTAACATTTTGCTAACATCAGCCTCTCCGAACAGAAAATTAAAATTAAACAGCCTAAGAACTTGTTATCCAAGATACCCTATCAACTCGCGGCTGTGACTTGGATGGCGCAGCTTAGCCAGTGCTTCTTTTTCAATCTGGCGTATTCGTTCCTTGCTGAGACCTAACTCTGTGCCAACCTCTGCTAGGGTTCGACTGTACTCATTATCCAGCCCAAACCTCAACTCAATGATGCGTCGTTCCCGGGGTGTCAGCGACTCTAATGTTCTACTCAATTCTTCCCTGAGCAGGCTTGCAGTGGACTGCTCATCAGGCTGCATAATCGTCTGATCTGCGATGAAATCACCAAGTTGGCCTCCCTCTTCTCCTACAGGTGTCTCAAGAGAAACAGGCCCACGCGAACTAAGCTTAAGCAGCAATTCTATCTTTTTGGGCAGCAGTCCCGTCTCAGAAGCCAGTTCCTTATCAGTCGGCTGGCGGCCAAGCTTCTGAGCTAAGCTATTCCTTGCCCGGGATAGCTTCGTCAGATCATCAACTAGGTGGCCTGGCAGGCGCACAATGCGTGACTGGTCATTAACTGCCCTGTTGATTGCCTGCCAGATCCAGGGAGTCGCGTAGGTGCTAAACTTAGTGCCTCTGCGCTGGTCGAATTTATGCACTGCCTGCATTAATCCGATATTGCCCTCCTGGATAAGGTCAGGTAGAGGTACGCCCCAACCAATATGTCCTTTGGCCACGCTTACGACCAGGCGCAAATTGGCTTGAATCATGTGGTTGGTTGCCTGGCGTGTCCGTTCTCTTACTTGCTCAAAGTGCTTGACAATTTCTGAGCGGTGCGCTTCTAGTTTGCCACGGAATTCTGGCGACTGCAGCGCCTCCCCAAATTCGGTCAGGGAACTTTTCTGGCCTGCCTTTTTTATTATATGCCAAGGTATCAACTGACTGTCCAGCGACAATTCAATCAGGGTTTTCTCGATTTCAGTTTGGCTTGCCCCAGTGATTTTAGCTATAGCGCTGGATAATTGCTGATCGATATTGCCATCGATTGCGCGACGTAGATCTGGGTGCAATACTCTCTCTGCTATATTCTCGTGAGAGGAAAGTTCCAGATACCGATAAAGGGCTTCAAAAAGCAAACGCGCCCGACTGAATCGTTCCATCAATGCCAACAATAAGTCGATTGCCGAAGGCTGAGAGCCATGTTCGGCAGCGCAATCCTCCTCAAGTCGGGCAAGATGCTTGCCCTCCTCTATCTGGCTGCCCAGCACTTTTGTCTCCTCGGCATTGAGAAGGGGAGTTTGCCCAATTTCAGCGAGGTACAAGTTCAGCGACTCCTCACCAAGTTCGAGCTCCTGCTTCGGAGGAGTAATCCTGCGCCCAGAAACCTCATCCTCCTGATCAATCTCCTTATTATCCTTATTAGCCAAAGCTAATTCATCATCCCCGGAAAAGACTTGTTCGCTATCTTTAACGTTTTCCAAAACCGTTATCATCTTCAACCTCCTTTATACCCTTCGTTCGGATGACTGCATTTTCCATACAAGAACATTATAGGTATGGTATCAACCTTTGTATGCGACTTTTGTCTCACACAGGCATGGCAACGGAATAGGGAAACACGGAACATTAAAGGATTAGCCAGGAAAGCGGGTGAAGATATTGTATAAGAGGTCTTGTTTGGTATTTAGGATTCTTGGAGAATTATCTCGAAAGGGCAACTTATGGCCCCAGTGGGACAGACGAGTTCGCAGTCCGTACACCAGTCGCACTCCACTGTTTCGACAATGGTAACAATATTGTTAACTATAACCAGAGCATTTAGGTGGCACACGCCAACGCATAACCCACAGCCATCACATTTTTGGGGGTCTATAACAGGCATTTCAGTCACTGATTTCAGTCTCCATTCCAATTATTTTAAAAGTAAAGCTTGCCATTCGTCTGCGACTTTTGTCTCAAGAAGGCGCCTCCATTATTTCTTTGAGTGCTTCTTTATCCGTAATTATTATGCGATGCCGATCCAACTTGATTGCCCCTTCCTCCTCTAATGCTTTTAGCGACCTACCCACTACCTCCCGAGCAGTACCTGCCATAGCTGCCATTTCTTGCTGTGTAAGCCGCGGCCCACGGCCAATTTCGTCTCCAGTGTGCTCAAAGAGTATCTTGGCTACCCTACCGATAACATGCTTGAAAGACAGGTCCTCAACCAGCGATACGAGGTGACGCACTCGTCTTGCCAGTACCTTAATCACATTCAATGCTATCTGTGGATGGTTCCGGAGGATAGCCTCCATGTCACTCTTCTTGATCCCATAAAGAAGAATGGGTCCCATAGCCCGAGCACTTACGGGATTTGGACCACCATCAAAGATAGGGACATCATTGAAGGACTCCCCGGGGCGCACGATGCTCAAGATCTGCTCCTTCCCTTCGGCCGAGGTCTTGAACACTTTCACCACCCCCGAAGCGACAAAATACAGATTCGCAGCCGGTTCACCCTCAAGCAAGACCATTTCTGCTCTGTCGACAGTTTTCTCAAAGACGAGCTTTCCGATCGACTCAAGCTCATCAATGGCAAGATCGGAAAAGTATAGAATACTCTTCAAAAACTCCAACTGAACAGCCATACCTCATATCCCCACGAGGTAGAAAAAATTTGCTTTATTATAACACCTGAGTGACTTTTATCGCTTTTGACAGATATAAAATGTCATAGTTTTGTAATATTTCCCATTGGTATTTTATGACTTCTCTATGGCAGGCAAGCTATAATTTCACTCGACGTGAAAGACAAAATATGTGACTTGAAATCTCGTATCTAGCGTGGTTCGGCGTATTATAAAATCAAGGAGGTGAAAAAACATGAGGCTAAGCGGCAAAACAGCTATTGTAACTGGGGCTCGGAGAGGAATGGGGCGTGCCATTGCCCTGGCTATGGCCAGAGAAGGAGCCAATGTAGTTGTGAGTGACATAAGCCAGGAAGATTGCCAGAAGGTTGTTGATGAGATAGAAAAGCTGGGAAGCAAGGGGCTGGCACTCAAGTGTGACGTCAGCTCCTACAACGACGTCGAGAATATGGTAAAGAGAACAGTAGCAGAGTTTGGTAAAGTTGACATCCTGGTAAACAATGCGGGAATCTTGACTTTCAAGCCGTTCCTGGAGCTTACGGATGAAGATTGGGACAAGACTTTAAACGTAAATCTGAAGGGACAGTTTCTCTGTGCTCGGGCTGCTGGTAGAGTCATGATCAAGAACAAATGGGGGCGCATCATTAACATCGCCTCGATCTCTTCCGGTGGATGTGGCATTGCCTTTCCTCTTATAGCTCATTACACGGCATCAAAAGGTGGTGTTACGGCTCTCACCGAAGCACTTGCGCTGGAGCTTACTCCCCAGGGCGTAAATGTGAATGCGATTTGCCCCGGGGCGATAGATACTGACATGGCTAAAGGAACCAAGGAAAGTGGTCAGCTGGCGCAGGTACTGGCAAGAATTCCTAAAGGAAGACTAGGACAACCGGAGGAAATTGCTAGCCTTGCCGTCTTTCTGGCATCTGAGGAGTCTGATTATATAAGCGGAGCTGCCATTGTTATTGACGGTGGGTGGCTAGTCACATAGTCTATTTGATGATCGTTGCCCGCAAGATCAAAAAAATGGGTGAGCGGTGTTCTATGGTATTTGATGTGTTGGATAACTTGAGCAGAGACTGCCAGAACTCCCCAAAGGTAAACGATAGCGGTAATCTGCGATACGGGATTCGGAGGGATTATGAAGAAATATGATGTCATCGTCATCGGTTCAGGGTGCGGAATGATTATTGTCGAGGAAGCCCTGGCCCATGGCCTAAATGTGGCACTTGTGGATAAAGGCCCACTCGGAGGTACCTGTGCCAATCTCGGCTGTATACCATCCAAGATGCTCATATTCGCTGCCGACAGGATAACCGAGATACAGGAAGCCAAAAAGCTGGGCATTGAAGCCGAGATAAGAAACATCGACTTCGACTTCATCATGGGGCGTATGAGGAAATTTATACGGGAAAATCAAGAACACATGAAGCAGGGGCTCTCCCAGGCAGAAAATCTAGACTTCTATGAAGGCGAAGGACACTTTATTGACGATTACACCATGGAGGTTAACGGTGAAAAAATAAAGGGCGATAAGATTTTCATCGCCTCCGGCTCACGGCCACTGATACCGCCGATAAAGGGTCTGGATAGTGCGGACTTCCTGACCAATGAAACCGCACTGCAATTGAAAGAGAGACCGGAAAGTCTCATAATTATCGGCGGGGGGTATATTGCAGTGGAATACGGCCACTTTTTTGCCGCCATGGGCACTAAGGTGACTATTCTGGAGATGGCAGACCGGCTCGTCCTTGCCGAAGAGCCGGAGATAGCCGAGGTTTTGAAGAAGGAGCTGGGTCGGCGCATGGATGTTTACACCGATGTTCGGGCTGAAGAAATGAAGAAAAGTGGGCGTGGCATTACTGTTATCGCAACGGATGCGAAGAGCGGCGTGAAAAAGGAATTCACAGCGCAGAGAATTCTGGTCGCTGTGGGGCGAAGGTCCAATGCTGACCTGCTGAGGGTGGAGAATACCGGTGTGGGGGTTGATGAAAGAGGTTTTGTCAAGGTTAATGAGTATCTTGAGACCACCAGGAAGAACATATTCGCCGTGGGAGATATCAATGGCCAGCAGATGTTTACGCATGTAGCCAACGTAGAAGCACCGCTAGCTGCCGATAATGCCATCCACGGCAGCAAACTGAAGATGGACTACAGCGCTGCTCCCCACGCTGTCTATTCCCACCCGCAAATTGCATCCGTAGGAATGACTGAAGAAGCTGCCAGAAAAGCAAATGAGGTTCTGGTCGGCAAGGCTGAGTATTCAGACGTGGCCCAGGGTGAAGCCATGATGGAGGAAACCGGTTTCGCCAAAACAGTTGTGGAGGCAGGTACCGGGAAGATACTAGGCTTTCACATCATCGGCCCCTATGCGCCTATTTTGATTCAGGAAGTGATAAATGCCATGGCATCTGGTGGTGGCATTGACCAGATACAGAGGGGCATGCACATACATCCCGCCATTACTGAGCTAATACCTGTGGTGTTAAATAACCTGAAGAGCACGACTTCATGACCCATGGGAGTGGGGCTTGGCTGAAGACCCTTCACAACACCCTGGTTCTCCTGGATGACCACAACAGTTCTGCCTTCGCCATATCTTTATAAAGTTATTGCGAAACACTAGTTTCAGCTTCCGTCCCAGAGGCATGGGCACTGACATATTGGTGAAAAACGCTCTTACTGTTGGCATACTACACCCCCCTAAAAATATTCCTTGTTGTTCTTTGGCCTCAGGTAACGTTGCATATTGCTTAATTTACTGTCTCTGTCTATGGTGTTTAACATAGCTACAAAATCACCCTGATTTTTTTAATCCTCCAACTCTTTCGGTTCCTGGATTCTGCAAACCGAGATTACTGACTACCTGAAGTACGGCGTCACTTTGATTAAGAGTATAGAAATGAAAGTACCGGATGCCATGCTCCAACAGGTCAGCACATTGCTCGGTAGCCACTTCTACACCAATTTTCTTTGCGTCCCCGGCCACAGAGCCCACCTTCTCAAACCTCTGGATAACATGTTCAGGAAGTGTAGCGCTACACATTTGACTGAACCTTTTGGTCCTATCGATGTCAGTAATCGGCATAATGCCTGCTATGATCGGGACCTTGATGTCGACCTTAGCCGCTCTCTCCAGAAAATCGTAAAAGTAGCTGTTATCAAAGAACATCTGAGTTATGGCGAAGTCAGCACCAGCATCGATTTTCTGTTTCGTGTAGTACATATCCATTTCGAGGTTTGGCGATTCGCAGTGGCCTTCAGGGTACACAGCTACGCTGATAGAGAAGCCCGATAAGGAGATGGCGAGTTGCACAAGGTCTCTGGCATAACAAAATCCGTCCTTCAGCGGAGTGAACTTTTCAGCTCCTTTAGGCGGGTCTCCCCTGAGAGCAAGCACGTTTTCAATGCCGAGTTTCATGTAGTCTTCCAGAATAGCTTTAAGCTCGTCCATATTCTGGTCTACACATGTCAGATGCGGCATGGGGACCAGAGAAGTCTCCCTCAAAATACGCAGTACGAGATGCCTCGTGTTCTTTAACGTACCGCCACCGGCGCCATATGTTACTGAGACAAAGGTGGGATTGAGGGCCTCAAATTTAGCAATATTCTCGAATAGCCTGTCTTCCGCTGCCTTATCCTTTGGCGGGAAAAACTCCAAGGAAAGGCTTTCCCCTTTCTCTGCTATGAACTGACCTATTCTCATATTGGTCACCTTCCTATCGTCGAGATCACGTCGACTTACATAAATTCCGCCAGGAGTTTCTCAACTCGACGGGAGTCAATTTTCTGTTTCACCAGCGGTCCATCGCTCAGTGCTGGTAGCTGGTCCTCGTAAACCGGTAAATTTTCTGCATAGATAATTCCGATGGGAATTCTCTCTCCCCATATAAGCGCCTTTTCCAGTGCCGCCTTCTTGTCGCTGGGGTCATACTTTTCGTCCTCCAGATTATATACCCGTTCCCGGTACCACTGGAAGGTATTCTTATGGTTGAATGAGACGCAGGGCTGCAGAATATCGATGAGGGCGAATCCCCGATGAGTGATACCCTTTTTAATAAGGTTGGAAAGGTGGTCTATATCCCCGGCAAAGCCTCTGGCGGCGAAACTGGCACCGCTGACTATCGCCAGGGCGATAGGATTTATCGGGTTGGCTGCTCCATAAGGCGTCGTCTTGGTGATAAAACCGACATCACTGGTGGGGGATGCCTGTCCCTTGGTCAGTCCGTAGACCTGATTATCATGTACCAGATAGGTAATATCGTGATTGCGGCGGGCAGCATGGAGAAAATGGTTGCCCCCTTCACCGTAGGCATCCCCGTCGCCGCTGACGGCGATGACTATCAACTCAGAATTGGCAATCCTGGCGCCGATGGCTGGCGGAACCGGTCTGCCATGCAAGGAGTTGAACACATTGCCTCTGGTGTAGTGAGGTAGCTTGCCTGCCTGGCCGATACCGGAAACCAGTAAGACCTGATGAGGCTCAATCTCCATCTCAACCAGTGCTCTATTTAATGCATTCAATATGCCGAAGTTGCCGCAACCTGGACACCACGCCGGCTTAAGTCCGGCATAATCAGACACTGTGACCATCTTTAGCGTGCCTCCTTTCTCACTGCTTGGGCAATATAGGCTGGTGTAAAGGGCCGCCCATCGTATTTCAGGATTCGACCGCTGACATCATATCCCGTTTCTGTCTTTATGAGGCGTGCAAGCTGTCCAGTAGCATTGTTTTCAATGACGTAGCTATTTCGGGCCTTACTGACAGCATCGGCTACCGCCTTCGCCGGGAAAGGCCACAGTTCATTGAGGTGAAGCATATTGACGCTGCCGTCTTCCCTGCGCAGGATATCCACTGCCTCGTGGATAGCTCCATAAGTGCTGCCCCAGCTTATAAGAGTAGTTTCAGCCTTTTTAGGACCGTACTTCTGTGGTGTGCCGATCTCCTTCTCGAGTGGAATAAGCTTGCGCAGTCTTTTCTGCACCTGCGCTGTCCTCTCCCCGGCATCTTCCGTGAGGTGTCCTTCCTCATCGTGCTCGTCACAATCGGTGACCACCAGTGCCTCACCCAGACCGGGGAAGGCTCGGGGAGAAATACCGGACTTTGTTACCTTATGTCTCATGTATTCTAAGGGATCTTCCTCTTTCTCCGAAAATAACGTGCCGCGGTCAATTGTTACCTGCGAGAGGTCTAACGGGTCAACAGTGGCGTAGGAGCTTGCCAGATGCTGGTCGGTTAAAATAATAACCGGCAGTTGATATTTTTCAGCCCGGTTAAAAGCGTTGACCGTTACCCAGAAAGCGTCTTCAATGGTAGCCGGTGCCAGGACAGCCCTGGGGAAGTCGCCGTGGTGGGCATGAAGCACAAACTGAAGGTCACCCTGTTCCGTCCTGGTGGGCAGGCCTACAGCCGGACCCGGTCGTTGCGCATCAATTATCACTACTGGTGTCTCAGTGATGCCCGCCAGCCCTATGCCTTCAACCATGAGGCAAAGGCCGCTGCCAGAGGTGGCAGTCATAGCTCTGACACCAGCGTAGGCGGCCCCAATAGCCATGTTGATGGCGGCTATCTCATCCTCAGCATGGACCATCACCAGGTCAAGGTCTTTTGATTTGGCTGCAATATATTCCATGATAGAGCTGGCAGGAGTCATAGGATAGGCAGCCATGAATTTACATCCTGCGGCAATGGCCCCCAGAGATATTGCCTCATTGCCGGTGAGCAGCATTCTCTTAGTCTCAGAGAGGGGCTTTATCTTACGAAAGTTGCCTTTGTGCTCGGACTGGACATAGTCATATCCTGCCTTCGCCGCTGCAATATTGCTATCGCCAACTTTGCCCTTCCCAAACCGGTCTACCAGAACCTCATTTAACATGTTCAGATCGTAATTTAACAAGGAAAGGGCAGCACCGAGGGCGACGGTGTTGATCATGAGCTTGTCTCCAGCCTTTTTCTCGGCTAACTTTTCCAGCGGAATGCTCAAAAGGCTACCATTATCACCGCTGACTCCCTTTATCTTTTCGCCATCGAAAATGATAATGCCTTTAGTAACCATATCCGGTTGGTGCAATTCAATACTGTCCATGTTAAGTGCAATCATTATGTCTACTTCTTCGGCAATGGCATCTACCTTGTCGTCACTGACCCTGACGCGGAAGAAGTTATGTCCGCCTCTTACTCTTGATTCGTAATCCTGGTCGGCGAAGATGTGATAGCCGCCGCGGGCAAAGACTTTAGCCAGCAGGAATCCTACCGACTGCACTCCTTGCCCGGCTTCTCCTCCAACCATAAAATTAAAGTCAATTGGCATCGGTCAATCTGTCCCTTGTTCCCTAGACTCAATACACTATTTGGATACCGTGATTTCTTTCTGTGATTGCCACAGCCCATGGATATTACAAAGAGCGGCAGCGTAGATAACTCCGGGCTTGTCGGTCTTCATGGACAAGCTGACCTCATGGTGGGTGTATATCGAACTTTTGTCCGGTCCTTCCACCGATTCTCCGTGGGCGGCAAACTCAAAGTGCCCTATCTGGCAGGTAAACTTCTCCCCGTCCGGGTGGAAGTAGACCGAAATCCATCGGATATGGTGTTCGGTTGTATTGGGATGAGCTATCTCTTTCCCCAGGGTCACCTTCACTGGAAAAAACTCACCGCCTTTTACTTTGTCCGCACACTCTATTACCGGGACATGCTTCTCCATCTTCCAGTCCGCGCTCTGAAATAGTTCTCCGAATTGCTTCATTTCGTCCTCCTTTCGTTGTTATGTTCGTTATGTGCTCCTGATTATCGCTTCTCAGTTTAAATGCTGGGTGCGCACCCGGGCGCTCTGACCATTAATACGGGAACGGGACTGCCTCTGAAAACCCTGTCGGCAACATTGCCGTGGGTCAACCGACTGACACCGGAGCGACCATGGCTGGACATGACGATAAGGTCGCAGCCGGGATGTTTTGCGTAAATAACAATCTCCCCGGCAGGATCACCAAGAAGCACTTCCGTATCTACCTTGATTCCTTTAGTTTCCATTGCTTTAGCTATCCTGCCAAGGTACCTCTGTGCCTGCTTCTCTTTCTTGCCGAATCCTTCAGGTACAAGTTGCTGGCCCATTGGCTGGCCAGGGTCCTCGAAGGCTCTATAGCCTTGAACGCGCTCAGTAACGCTGACCAGGACCACCTCTTCTGTGCCGCAGCACTTAGCCAACTCTTCTGCATGGGGAAGCGCACACTCGGCCAACTTGGAGCCATCCAATGGAACTAAAATTTTCTTGTACATTTTTGACCTCCTTCTAATCTCCTTATACGATTAGCCTGATAGGGCTCAGATTTTCAGTTTTGTCCCCAACATATTATTCCCTCCTTCTGATATATCCTGATTTAGACTAAAGCCTCGATTATTGCCTTATTGAATTTCGGCAGGTCAGCAGGTTTACGCGCGGTGATTATGTTGCCATCCCTGACCGTCGGCTCATCAACCCAGATGGCGCCGGCATTTTTCAGGTCTACTGCTACCGAAGGCCATGAAGTTACACGGCGCCCTTTGACTATATCGGCTGAGATAAGAAGCTGGGGCCCGTGGCAAACTGCGGCTATTATCTTGCCCTCAGCGTACGCCTTTCGTACCAGATCAACCATCGGCTGGTGCAGGCGCATCTTGTCCGGAGCATAGCCGCCGGGAATGATTATGGCATCAAATTGACCGGCTTCAACCTTATCGGCGGTTGTGTCCACTGCCACCTCGGCCAGGCTTCTCTTTCCTTTGTAACTTTTCTTTGAGCCGCTGCCCACAATCACCACCCTGGCGCCGGCGTCTTTCATCGCTCGCAGTGGTTCCGTGAGTTCCGAGTCTTCAAAATTCTCCTCAGCCAGAATGGCAATGCGCTTTCCTACAAGCATACGTTATCTCCTTTCGAAATTGTTGTTTCTCCAAGAGTACTTCGGTAGGGATATTCTATAAAGCAGGCAATGGAAAAGTCATAAAATGCAGGTGGAAAAAGTTACAAAACTATGACATTTAGGAGAATATTGAGGAAGCCGGGCAGAAAGACTTTCAGGTGGACTGCAGGTCCATGATGTAGCCTGTCTTGGGTATGGTGCGAATGAGCTTGGGATTGTCAGGTTCACTCTCTATCTTTTCTCTTAGCCGGCTAATCCACGTGCGCAGTATCTGTAAGTCGTCCCGATACTCAGGCCCCCAGATTCGTGTAAGAAGGTCACTGTACAGCATGAGACTCCCGGCATTCTGGGCAAGCTCGCTGAGCAGAAGCCACTCGATGCGGGTCAAGCGAATCTCTTTTCCTCGTACAATGACAAGGCGCTTTTTGAAATCAATGACCAGATCACCCAGAGAAAGCTGGTCACGGATTTTCCGTTTTTCATCTGGTGACAGACGCCGCCTCACCGCCTCAATTCGTGCTACCAGTTCATCGGGGCTGAAAGGCTTGGCTAGATAATCATCGGCACCAAGGCTAAGTCCCTTCACCTTATCTGCGTTGGTTCCCTTGGCACTGAGGATGATAACCGGTACCGGGGAAAAGGTGCGGAGCTCCTTTAATGTCTCAAAGCCGTCCTTTTTGGGCATTAAGATATCAAGCACTACCAGGTCCGGCTCCTGTGCCTGCACCTGCTCTAAAGCCTCTACTCCATCGCTGGCGGTAAGAACCTCGTAGCCTGAAGCCTTTAGCTTGGAGCTGAGGAAGTTAAGAATGCGCTGCTCATCATCGACTACCAGCACCTGGAACTTTTTCATGGCTCGACCCTTTACATGCCTGTTCACTTCAAATCATATAAGTAAATGTTAACGATGTCAAAGCACATCTTCAGAATTTTGTTGACTGGCAAGCAGGGCAGAACTAGAATATGAGCAGTTGGCCTGATTAACAGGCTGGTGCAAGGAGATGGAGATATGGGCGTAACATTAATCCTAGTCATTTCCATTCTAATTCAATTTGCAGCGGCAATTTTAGCTTTGAGATTAATCCGGATCACCGGTAGACGCGTAGCGTGGGTATTGATTGCAACGGCCCTTTTTTTCATGGCTATCCGGCGTTGCATCACACTATTCCAGGCAGAGTTTTTGGGCGTGCCCTACACCACTAGCATGTCAGCCGAGTTAGTGGCGCTTGTAATATCGATACTCATGTTGAATGGAGTAATCTGGATTGCACCCCTCTTTCTGTCTCTCAAACGCTCGGAGGAGGTGCTACGTAAAGCGCGCGATGAATTGGAGATGCGCGTTCAGGAGCGCACGGTAAGTCTAACTGAGACTAACCGGAGACTTGAGCAAGAAATCACTGAGCACAGGAAGGATAAAGAGGCATTATTGGAGAGCGAACAGGACCTGAACCGTGCTCAAGCGGTGGCTCATATGGGAAGCTGGTGCCTGGACGTGCAACGCAACCAGCTTCTATGGTCCGACGAGACACATCGAATCTTCGGTATCCCCAGGGAAACACCAATGACTTATGAGACCTTCCTCTCAAGCGTGCACCCCGAGGACCGGGAATACGTTGACCATAAGTGGGCGGCAGCCCTCAGAGGCGAGCCATATGATGTTGAGCGTCGTATCATTGTGGGCGACGATGTAAAGTGGGTTCGCGAGAGGGCCGAGCTGGAGTTCGATTCGAAGGGTGAACTTAAAGGCGGTTTTGGTACCGTTCAGGACATCACCGAACGCAAACAAGTGGAAAATGAACTCAGAGTCAAAGACTTCGCCGTTACTTCAGCTGCCAGTGGCATTGCCATTGCGGACCTGGATGGCATTGTAACCCATGTAAACCTTGCCTGTCTCGGCATGTGGGATTACGAACAAGAAGAGGTGCTTGGTAAACCTGCTACCAACTTCTTTGTAGATAAAAAGGGGTTTGGGGTGGTGCTGAAGACAGTCCTGGAGGAAGGTGTGTGGCAGGGCGAAGGCAAGGCCAGGCGGAGTGACGGGTCGACTTTCGATGTACAGGTTCTGGCAAACCTGGTTACCGATGCTGATGGCGAACCTTTTTGTATGATGGCTTCCTTTGTGGATATCACCGAACGTAAAAAACTTGAGCAGCTTAAAGATGAGTTCATCGGACTCGTATCCCACGAATTGCGGACACCATTGACTGTAATTGGTGGATGTTTGAGTACTTTACTCACCGAGTGGAACCGCTTGTCACCAAACGAGGTACAGCAACTCCTCAAAGATGCCCTTCTAGAAAGCGAGTCCCTCTCTCACCTGATAGAAAACCTGCTGGAGCTTTCACGAGCCCAGGCTCAGCAACTGGCCCTTTATTCGGAACTGATTGACGTTAAAAGCCTGGTTAGAGAGACAATCCATAAGATAAAACGGCAGGCTCCTTCACACCGGTTCGTCACCTCTATCTCGAGTGAGCCTATTTTAATGCATGCTGACCCACTGAGAATCGAGCGCATCCTCTATAACCTTCTGGACAACGCGGCCAAGTACTCCCCGCCGGGCAGCCAGATAAAAGTCTCAGCTAAGGCAGAGCCGGAGCGTTTGGTCATAGGGGTCAGCGACCATGGTGAAGGTTTATCCTCCAGCGAGCAGGCCGGAATCTTCGGCCCATTCCAGCGTCTGGAGAATAGCAGACCCGACCAGGCCAGAGGGGCTGGGCTCGGCCTGATGGTTTGTCGGAGACTGGTGGAAGCTCATGGTGGTGAAATTTGGGTGGAGTCTAAAAAAGGTCGGGGTTCAACCTTTTTCTTCAGTCTGCCTCGTAGAAAGGGCACGGATGCAGGTAGAGTTAGCATTGAGACAGCAAAATAAAACTCAATATATTTGATTTTGGGCAGACGATATAGGCAACCCTGGCTCCTGAAGTTATCCTTGCTAAAATATTACGTACACCCTAAAATAATAAGTGAAAGGTTGGGGCACGCCAATATTGGCATTACCCTTGATGCGCTAGCATGGGCCGCTAGCTCAATTGGCAGAGCAGCTGACTCTTAATCAGCAGGTTCAGGGTTCGATTCCCTGGCGGCTCACTTTAGATACCGAATTACCCTTGGATTATTATTCCAATGACTTGTCCGCTTCTATTATCCTTCAGCGTCCTTCTTACGGCACAGTGCAACCGATAAGCCTGTAAGCTAATTTAGCCAGTAGATAAGCGCAAGAACCTGGCCCCTCCCTGGGGCAAAATTCCATTAAATCGAAGCCTACTATATGCTTGTGAAGGGCAACCAGCTCTATTATGTCAAGGACTTGACGCCAGGACATGCCGTCGGGCTCGGGGGTGCCTACTGCCGGCATAATGGAAGGGTCTAGAACATCTACATCTATGGTGACATAGACATCTTCGCTGAGCGAGTCCACTATCTTGTCTATAGAAGCTTTATTTGATGCCAATTCAGACATATAGAAAGGCGTCAGCTTGTTTTGTGTTAAGAATTGCTTTTCTTCCCGGCTAAGGCTGCGTACTCCCACCTGGGAGATGGGGCAAAGCTCAAAGATGCGGCGCATAACACAAGCCTGGCTATATTTAGTCCCCAGGTATTCATCTCGAAGGTCGGCATGAGCATCCAGTTGTAACACGGAAAGTCCGGGAAATGCTTCCTTGAAAGCTCGAACTGCCCCTAAAGAGAGGGAATGTTCTCCACCAAGCAACACTACGAATTTCTCCTTTTGTATTAAGCCTTTAATCACTTGATAGACTCTGTCAATCATGTCCTGGGGGCTGTTCAACAGGGGTTCCACTTCAGGCAGTGTATAAATACCAGCTTTATATATCTCGCGGTCCAGCTCCAAGTCATAAAGCTCTAAATACTGGGAAGCGTCGATGATAGCCTGTGGGCCATGGCGAGAGCCGCTTCGCCATTCACTGGTGCTGTCGTAGGGGACAGGCAGGATTACAGTCCTGGCTTGCTGTAAATTTGAATAGGGTGGTTCTAATCCGGCAAAGACCCGAGGTGGCAGGAATGTCCCTTCCTGCCAAGAAGCGAAGGGCTCGAGCTTACGATCGCGGTCATTCATGGTAAATAAAACTTTGAGGGTTAGCCATCGCAGGTTCTGCCTCGGGCCATTCTCTATCAATTAGACAGGTCCGCAATTTAACCAACTGGAATCCCTCCCGGAAATCTTCTATTGCTTTCTCGGTATCAAAATCCTTGCAAGAGAAAATGTCTATGTTAATGTAATTCTGCTCAACAAAGGTATGGATGCCAATATGACTTTCCGCTATAAAAACAAATCCTGATATTCCCCAATCCTCTAACACTGGTCCCATGTATTTGAGCACGTATGGCGGTGAAATCCTGGTCATTCCAATCCTGGCGGGATAACCCTCCAACCACTTCCGAAGAAAATCTTCGTCTCGGAGAATTTTTTGGTCGCTGGAATAACCATCTATAATTAAGTGCATTAGACCTCCTCGAGCAACATCATTTTAAAATATTAGCTGCGAGCCCTTCGCTCCCCGTCATTCTGACCCTGAACCCTTCACTTTGCCTGTCATTCTTAGCAGAGCAAAGAATTTCCCTGCGCTCGGGGCAGGCTTCGTGAGGAAGAATCTCGCGTCGCTCGGAATGGGCTCAGCGAAGCAATCTCAATTAGCATTTACTTACTGAGACGCCTAGATACCTTTCTACTATTGCCATAGCGCAATATTTGCCACACATGCTGCAAGTCGCTCCGCTAGCAGGTACCTTACTATGGATTTGCTGCGAAAGTTCCGGGTCCAGAGATAGTTTAGCCTGGGTTTTCCAGTCAAGAGCCTTGCGCGCCCTGGACATTTGTTCATCCCACTCTTTAGCGCCTTTTACGCCCTTAACAATATCGGCAGCATGAGCAGCTATGCGAGAGGCGATTACCCCTTCTTTAACATCCTCTATGCTGGGGAGAGAGAGGTGCTCAGTGGGAGTAACATAGCACAAAAAGTCTGCGCCGGCAGCAGCGGCAATTGCCCCCCCGATAGCAGCAGTTATATGGTCGTATCCAGCGCCTATATCAGTCACTAGAGGTCCGAGGACATAGAAAGGCGCCCCACGGCAGAGGCTCTTTTCCAGTTGAACATTAGTGGCGATTTGATTCAATGGCAAATGCCCGGGACCTTCTACCATGGCTTGAACGCCAGCTTCCCTGGAGTGCTCTACTAATTCACCGAGGATAATTAACTCTTCGACTTGAGCCCTGTCGGTGGCATCAGCTAAACATCCGGGACGCAAGCCGTCGCCTAAGCTCAAAGTGAAATCGTATTCAAGAGCCATGTCCAGCAGGCGGTCATAATATTGATATAAGGGGTTTTCCTTATCATTGTGGAGCATCCAACCGATGAGGAAGGCTCCTCCTCGAGATACTATATCGGTCATCCTGCCCTGCTTTTTAAGTCTGGCCAGAGATGCCTGGGTCACTCCGCAATGGACGGTCATAAAATCAACACCGTCCTTGGCATGTTCTTCGATTACAGCGAAAATGTCGTCCACACTCATGTTTACGATAGCTCCACGATTCTCAATAGCTGCAATACCCGCCTGATAAATGGGCACCGTCCCCACAGGCACGGTGCTAGCGCTCAGAATAGCTCTCCTGATAGCTGAAATATCGCCTCCAGTGCTCAGGTCCATCACCGTGTCGGCACCAAAGTCGATGGCGGCCTGTAATTTCCTTAGTTCCATGTTCAAATCACAAAAGTCTGAAGATGTGCCTATGTTAGCATTTACCTTGGTACTCAGTCCTTTGCCTATGCCGCAGGGGACTAGGTTTTTGTGATTAACGTTGGCCGGAATTGTGATTTCACCATTAACCAAGCCGTGGATGATAAAATCCGCCTCCACCCCTTCCTTTTCGGCTACGTGCTTCATCTGGGGTGAAACAGTGCCCTTTCGCGCTAACTCCAGTTGTGTCATCTTCCTAAAAACCTCGCATAAGTTGGAACGAAACTAAAGTATAAAACAGGGCGATTGCCAATGCAAACGCAACACCAGCAATAACAGGACATGCGAAAGCGAAGAACCAACAGGCAGATTCAAGACAAAGCCCTTAAGGTTTGCTTCTGGATTTTGAACAGTTTAGCTATCCCTTGCTGGGCTAAAGAAAGTAAGGCATCGGCAGTGTCCTTAGAGAAAGGTTTGCCCTCGGCAGTCCCCTGAATTTCCACAAACTCATTTTGGTCGGTCATGACCACATTGAAATCAACTTCAGCCTGGTAATCCTCTTCGTAGCAAAGGTCAAGTAGTATATTGCCATTAACAATGCCCACGCTGGTGGCTGCTATCATTTTATTTAATGGCATAAATGGCAAAACGCCCTGTTTTCTTAAGTTATGGAAAGCGTGATAAAGAGCAACGTATCCACTGGTGATAGCTGCTGTTCTTGTGCCACCGTCTGCTTGCAATACATCGCAATCTACTACAAATGTCCTTTCTCCCAGGATAGCTAAGTTGGTCGCTGCCCTTAAACTGCGACCGATCAGGCGTTGGATTTCCTGGCTTCTTCCTTCTCCCTTGTTGCGCGGTGTGCGAGTAACTGTGGAGCGGGGCAACATAGCATACTCCGCAGTAACCCAACCCTGGCCACCACCTCTAAGAAAGCCGGGCACTCTTTCATCCATGCTCACAGAGCACAGTACCCTTGTTTTTCCCAGTTCAATTAAAGCTGAACCCTCGGCGAAGCTCTGGTATCCTAAAATTATTCGCACGGGGCGAAGCTCATTGTCAACTCGGTTATCTATCCTGGTCATGCAGGAGAAGTATAGCAAACTATCCAGTAATCTGTCTGTTCATTTTGAACTATTATTCACCACCGCCCTCTTTTCTGATATGTCTCGATAAATTTTTCGATAGAGCGGTCATAAGTCCTCTCCACGTCGTCGGGGAAAAAGCAAGCTGGCAGTTCGCCTAACCGCCAATGGTATCTTATACATTCGCAGCAAATGCCCTTTCTGCTACATGGCTCATAGGTACAGTTACATTTTTCCTTGTTTTGCTCCACGTTGCACTCTCTCATATTCGCTCTCCTTTGATAATTGTTTAGCTAAATGCTTCTTTGCTCCCAGGTCGAAGTTATACTATGCAGTGAGCATAAGAAACACAAATCTGTGCCACTTCCCCAAACATATGCTATCATATGTCAAAATAGGGGATATTGGAAAGGAAGGCGGCAGGTTGCAGCCACCTATTGATGCTTATCTTGATATTGAGACCACAGGTTTATGCTCGTTTTATGACGAGATAACCGTTATTGGCATCTGTTTGGCCAATGACTTTGAGAACAGAATGGTTCAGCTTGTCGGGGGTGATGCAACCAGGGTTAACTTGCTCAGGATCTTGCGTTGTGTGGATACAATCTATACATACAACGGCAGCCGCTTTGACCTTCCTTTTATCGATTTCCGTCTGAGGGTAAATCTGAGAGAACACTTTCATCACCACGACCTGATGCATGATTGCTGGGAGAATAATTTATATGGTGGTTTCAAGGCGGTAGAGCGGCAATTAGGTATTCCTCGACGGTTGCGGGGTATTGGTGGAGCGGAGGCGGTGATACTGTGGTGGAGGTATCAGATTCACCGTGATAGAAAGGCGCTGAATTTGTTGCTGGAATACAACAAGGAGGATGTGGTTAATCTGATTACATTGAGGGGGAAGCTAGAGAGGTTCGGATGTAGAACCCGCTGAGTAAAGTGGGCAAAGCAGATTTTGCTATCTCGCTTTGCTTAATCTTCATCCCTCCCATGGGAAAGACTCATCATAGTAATAGAGGTCGTTAAAAGCCGCGGTAATTTCATATTCGTCTAGTTCGGAATCAGGGTGTACCTTGGAAGACCCGGACCAGGAAAGCCAGGAAGAGACTTGAGCGGGCGCTTGGGACTCTATCCTCCGCCATTCCCCGTCGTGATACCAATCCTCTAGCAGGAAGGCATGTTCGTCTTCCTCATCGTTAACACCAAGGGCGATATATACCCGCTCCGCATCAATGCCATAGGCTCTAAGGAGGGAGCACAATAAAATAGAAAAGTCCTCGCAATCCCCGGTGCTGTAGGACATGGTTTCTTCGGGGGTTTGCCAGTAGTCCCCATCCCAGCGGTATTCATCAAGCTTATAATCTATACTACTAGCGATCCAGTTTCGAATATCATCAAAGCCAGCTTGACAAAGTTCGTAAGGGAGGTCGCCGAAGATATCTTGCAAAGCTCCCTCAACCCATGAGCATTCGGGTGTGATGTAAGACTTACATTCAAACCCCGTCGTCGGAAGCCCCTGAGTAGTAGTCGGACTATCACGATAAGAGACACAGCTGATGCAACTCAACCCAGACACGACGAGCAAGCCAAGCGCAGCTCCACAGGCTAAAGGGAGTAAAAAGCGATTTTTCATCCACACGTCCCCGCTAATTTTATTATACGTAATAATTCAGATTTTTGCAAAATTTCTGGCTTATAGTACATCGATGATTTATTTGCGTGGTACTGCTCGGAATCTTGCCCTTATTGTCAGAATGTTTTATTCTTGAACTAGACTTTACTGCGATTGCTATCCTGGCCTACATAGAAGCGAGTCGAAAAAAGCTGGGCATATAGAGTTAGCGCGGGTAAAAGTATATCCGATATTACAAGTTGGAAAGGGCTTAGTCCTCGAAAGGGGGTTGAAGCCAGCCCCTTGTCCTCCTTGTCTTAAAGTCGAATATTTGGGTTATGATGTTGCTCCTCTTAAGATAAGAGGGGCTAGGGGAGTTATGCATGAAAGAGGAAGTCTACATGCTCAAGAGCGATACTACTTGTGCTCATAACCCCCTTTATCCCCCTTATCTTAAGGGGGACTTTAAGGAACATTCCAGGTTTCTCTACCTTCGTGCTATGATTTAGAGATATTTGTGGAAAGGGATATCAGAAATTCATGATAGCATTTGAGGCGCGATGCAGCACCACCGCTATGGGGATAATGCCTCATAGGGATGTTGACCGGGCGCTGGAGCTTGCCTTGAGCCTGGATATCCCATTCTGGCCACAGCTTCCCAAAGTGAGCTTGTATGAGGATATGTATGTTCAAGCATCGCAAAATTTCCCGGGTATAGCTATTGACTTTGACAAGGAGAGGCTGGTCTTTAACACTGCACGATTTGAGCAAGAACTCGACGATTATTTCGTGAAAATGGATAGCCCGGACACTTTTGCACTTACCGCCGAGTATTCCAGGGTATTCCACAAGTTCCTCTCCAGGGAACTTCAGGGTTATAAGGCTATCAGGGGACAGGTCACGGGTCCGGTGAGTTTTGGCTTGAAAGTATTAGACGAAGACCTGAAGCCGATTATCTATAACGAAGAGGCGAGGACTATTTTGGTTGATTTCATTCAAAGAAAAGTCAACATCCAGTACCAGGAACTCAGGAAGAAGAATACTAACGCCATTGTCTGGGTGGATGAACCGGGATTGGGCTACGTGTTCAGTGGTTTTTCCGGGTACAACGAGCAACATGCTAGAGAAGACTATCATAAGTTCGTTGATGGCTTGGAAGGCCCCAAGGGGCTGCACCTCTGTGCCGAGGTGAATTTGCCCTATCTGTTAGAGTTGGGGGTGGAAATTCTGTCCTTCGACGCCTATCAAATTGAGTTTATGCCCAAGGAATATGCCGGTAGCGTGGCTGAATTTATCAAGAGTGGCGGAGTTATCTCCTGGGGCATTGTCCCCACTGAATCCACAGCTCTGGCAGCGCAGACACCGGAAGCACTGGCCGCGACTCTCTCAAGCTATTGGGAGGTAATCTCGGAAAATACAGGTTTGTCCTCGAGCCAAATTGCCAAGCAGGCATTGGTGGCTCCAGCCAGATGCTGCCTCAGCGATTTAGGACAGGTCAATTCAGTCGGTAAGACAGCAAGCGAATGCCAGGTCTCAAGTATTGAAGAAGGGCTTGTTGAGAGAGCGTTTGCCTTCTTGCCCGAGCTCTCACAAATACTTAGAGACAGGTATGGTGTATGAAGAATGGGATTTAATTCTTGCTCGGGGCTCTATTCTGAATCTCAGCCCGAGGGGCTTGTGCCTAATTCTATTCGGGACGCTATAATTATGAAAGGGAGAGCGATATGAAAGCATTAGGCATTATGGGCAGCCCTAGAAGGAGAAGCAACACCGATATTCTTCTTGATAAGGCACTGGAAGGTGCCAGGGAGGTGGGAGCTGAGGTCGAGAAAGTGCTGGTCTCAAAGCTCAAAATCTCACCATGCCTGGAAATATATGCCTGTCTTAAAGATGGCGATTGCGCCATTAAGGATGATATGCAATCGCTCTATAAAAAGCTTCTGGAAGCAGACCATGTTATTTTTGCTTCACCGATGTTTTTCTATGGTATTACCAGCCAGGCGAAGGCCATAATAGACAGATGTCAGGCGCTTTGGGTAAGAAGACATGTGCTGGGCATGGGCAAGGAGGATAATCGGGTGCGCAGAGGGGCGTTCATTTCCGTTGGCGCTACTCAAGGCAAGAAGCTCTTTGATGGCGCAGTGCTCACGGTGAAGTATTTCTTTGATGCCATAGGCGTGAAATATTCTGGTGATTTATTAGTCAGGGGAATCGATAAAAAAGGCCAGATTGAGGAGCATCCTGAGGCCCTCGAGGATGCATTTCGCCTCGGCCAAGAGCTTGTTCGCGGGAAATAGACACGGGTAATGAAGACAATAATAGCTGATAATCTAACCAAGATGTTTGGTCATCTTGTTGCGGTAGACCATATCTCGTTCGAAGTCGAAGAGGGTGGGGTTTTTGGCTTTCTTGGCGCTAACGGAGCCGGCAAGACAAGCACCGTCATGATGCTGGCTACGGCGCTAAATCCCAGCTCCGGGACGGCTACTGTATGCGGGTATGATATCGTCAGAGAGCGGGACAAAGTCAGAGAATCAATAGGTATAGTCTTTGAAGATCTGAGCCTGGATACCAATCTAACTGCGAGAGAAAACCTGGACTTCCATGCCAGATTGTATCATCTTCCCAAAAAAGTGAGGGAGGAGCGGGTATCTCAAGCCCTGGACCTGGTAGGGTTCAAAGACAGACAAAATATATTGGTAAAATACTACTCCGGCGGCATGCAGCGCAGACTGGAGATAGCTAGAGGAATGCTAAATGCCCCCAAAGTCCTATTCTTAGATGAGCCAACTTTAGGTCTGGATGTGCAGACGAGAAGGCTATTGTGGGATTATGCTAAGAAGTTGAATAAAGAAGAGGGGACCACTATATTGCTAAACACTCATTATGTTGAAGAGGCGGACTATCTCTGCAATAGAATAGCTATCTTGGAGCATGGGAAGATTGCGGTGGTAGATACCCCCAAAGCATTAAAAAGTTCGTTGGGCAGCAGTGTGCTTTCTATCAAGTTTCCCCAGGGGGCCCTGGCCAATGGATTTGCAGGTTTGCTAAATGGAATGAGCTGGGTCAAAAAGATTCACCAGCATGACGCTCAACTGGAGTTAAGTATAGGAGACGAAGGGATGAAGATACCCGAGGTAGTGAGGTTGGCGCGGAAGCACGGATTCGTTATTGCCTCGATCGGCGAACACAAGCCAAGCCTGGAGGATGTTTTTCTGCACTATGTCGGGAAAAAGTTGCCAGACGGTGAGCATGAATAGCGTAATAGAAATTAAAGACCTGACCAAAGAATTCGATGGCTTGGTAGCCGTAGACCATATTACCTTGAATGTTGAGGAGGGGGAGATATTTGGCTTCCTTGGCCCTAATGGAGCCGGGAAGACGACAGCTGTGAAGATGCTCTGCACCATCCTGAACCCCACTTCAGGCTCGGCTAAGGTTTGCGGATATGATATCGTGCGGCAAAGAAATAAGGTCAGAGAGTGCATAGGGATTGTGTTTCAAGATCGAGCCATTGACACATTCTTAACCGGTAAGGAGAACCTGGATTTTCATGCCCGAATGTATCATTTGGATAAGAAAACCAGGCAGGAGAGAGTCGCAGAGGTGCTAGACCTGATGGATTTGATGGGGAAGGAGAACATGAGGATTAGTGAATGCTCCGGCGGCACCCAGCGCAGGTTTGAGGTTGCCCGGGGATTTCTGAACCATCCCAAAGTCTTGTTTTTGGACGAGCCGACTTTAGGCATGGATGTCCAGGCAAGAAGGAATCTCTGGGATTACATCAAGCTGCTGAATGAGAAAGAAGGTATAATCATAATCTTGACTACTCACTATATGGAAGAGGCGGATTATCTCTGTCACCGGGTGGCCATTATAGACCGGGGTCGCATAGTAGCCATGGATACGCCGGGAAAACTCAAGCTGGCAGTGGGTTTAAATTTGATTTCACTACAAATAGATCAGGATAGCACTGGCAGCCTGGTTGATTCACTAAAGCAGCTTAGCTGGATAAAGAAGATTGAAGCGCGTGATGGCTCACTGGAGCTAAGTATCGATGGCGGCGAAGAAAGAATACCCGAGCTTATTGATTTTGCCGATAATCGCGGACTTATTATATCATCCATCAAGTTGTATAAGCCGAGTTTGGAGGATACCTTTTTGCATTATACCGGGAAGACTATAAGGGAGGTAGAAGGAAGCATGAAAGACCTGTGGAAAGCATGGATGAGGAGTAGAGGCAGGATGTAGCATGCGAGCAATTGGAGCCCGGCGAATCATAGACCCGCTGCCGATTTATACCATGTGGCTGCGGGAGATGAAAAGATTTTTGAGAGTAAAGGCCAGAGTAGTTGGTTCACTATTGATGCCTATCTTTTTTCTGGCTTTTCTGGGATTGCCTATGAGCTTCGCCAGTCAAATACCGGTGCCGGAAGGCATAGGTTACCTCGACTTTCTCGCTCCTGGAATAGTGGGTATGACCTTATTATTTGCCGGTACCATGTCGGGGGCATCGGTTATCTGGGACAAGGAATTTGGCTTTCTAAAAGAGGTCTTAGTGGCTCCGGTTAATCGTTTTTCCGTCATCTTGGGCAGAAGTCTCGGCGGCATGACCACAGCCATAATTCAAGCCCTCATTATAGTAGGAATAGCCGTAGCCATGGGAGTCCAATTATCCAGTGTACCGGGATTCCTTTTGGCTATACTAGTTATGATTCTTACCTGCGCCACATTCACGGGATTGGGCTTGATTATTGCCACCAAGTTAGGCAATCTGGAAGGCTTCATGGCTATAATGAACTTGATAGTATTCCCCATATTCCTCCTCTCAGGTGCCTTGTTCCCTATACAGTCTATGCCGTCCTGGCTGAGATACATAATGTATATTGACCCTTTGACCTATGGCGTGGATGGGTTGAGGGGCACTCTTATTGGCATTTCCGCCTTCCCACTCTGGCTCGATTTCACGGTTCTTATCGCGTTGTGTATAGCTTTGGCAACATTGGGTTCTTACTTCTTCTCAAGGATGGAAGCCGATTAGGAAGCGGAAGAAGTGAAAAGGTGCCGGAGTGGATTTGTGCACGCCGTATCCTTTTTTGAGGCCAGGTTGCAGCAGTGGTAAAATAAGTCTCAAAGGGTACTCAAAAAGCGGCCTGGTACCCTGTGGAACTTGATCGGCACATGAGCTTCATTAGACCTAATATTATCCGACCTCCCAGCGAATGGAAAAGCTATTTTCTCCCTCTAACCAGTGGGTGCTCCACCAACACCTGTATTTTCTGTATGTACTACGGCTCAAAGCTTCAGATGCGAGACGTAGATGACGTCAAGAGTGAAATAGATGCTCTGGCCTTGTTCACTCGAAAAGGCATGCGGCTTCCTGGTGTTTCTAATGTGGTATACGACATAGCTCAAGGTTGGGACGGCAAAAAGGTATTTCTTCAGGATGGGGATGCCCTTGTTTACCCCTTTCCCAGGTTGAAGGAGGTCCTCCAGTACCTGAATGAAAAATTACCCTCTGTCGAAAGGATTGGCACATATTCTACGCCTCAGGATATCCTGCGCCGGAGTGTGGATGAACTTAAGGAATTAAAAGGGCTCAAGGTGGGTATTTTTTATACCGGGCTTGAGAGCGGTGATGACGAACTGCTCCAGAAGATAGGTAAAGGGGCAAGTTCAGACGAGTTGATCGAGGCAGGAAAGAAAGTGAAGAAAGCCGGGATAACTTTTTCTGTGACGATAATTTTAGGACTTGGCGGTGTAGAGGGAAGCAAAAAACATGCATTGGAGACAGCCAGAGTTCTCACTGAGATCGACCCGGAGTATGCCGGAGCTTTAACCTTGACCTTTGTCCCCGGCACCCCGCTCTATGAGCAGTGGCAACGAGGTGAATTCCATTCCCTTTCCCCTTTTCAGTCCCTGGAGGAGCTGAAGTTAATCATAGAGAATTCCAGCTTTACCGATTGCTTCTTTAGTTCGATGCATGCCTCGAACTACCTTTCCGTACGAGGAAGATTGCCGCGAGACAAAGAGAAAATGCTTAGAGAAATAGACAAGGTTCTGGCAGCCAGAAACCCTTCTCTGCTCAGGCCGGAGTTTCTCAGGGGCTTGTGACTAGGGTGGGTATTATTCACACAAGCGGGTTGGCATGAGTGATTATGTCAACTACCCAACTTCTTGATTAGGAAAGCCATATTTTTACCGAAGTTCCAGGCCGTTTGGAGTCCTTCTTCATCCTGTTTCACTTCGCCTGTTTCGCGGCCGAACGCGGCATTCCAATACGTAGAGCCTGGAATAAAGAACCCTAGAATCTGAAACCAGAAGGTAAGTTGGGCAATTGTGAAGTTCTGACCGGAACGTCGTGCTACTACCAAGGGCCCCCCGACTTTACCATGGAAAGGTTCGCCATTCCAGCGTGCGATGTAGCCAACACGCTCCATAAGCGCCTTAATAAGCGCTGTAGCAGAGCTATAATATACCGGTGAGGCTAGAATTATACCATCGGCCTCTTTCATTCTGAGGTATATTGGAAATAGGTCATCCTCGATAGAGCAAATCTCTTGTTCTTTGCATACCATACAGGCGGTGCACGGTTTTATTTCCAGGCCGGCTAACCGAATAAGCTCGATATCTAACCCTTCTTCAGAAATTGCTTTAAGCGTATGCCTGGTTAATAGTTCTGTGTTGCCATTTTTTCTTGGACTGCCGACTATACCTATGACTTTCATCTCTCGACTCCTTGTATTTGAGGTCAACGACGCTCCCACCAATCAGGGTAGATCTGCATCAGCACCGGAGAGGGGTCGCAAAGAGGCCCAAGATACGCAATAGGATAGCCAATTCCCCGGCTTTTAAGCGACTTAAGTCCCTCGACGGCCTTAGCCATCATTCCTGGCGGCAGCGCCATAACCAGCTCATCCTCGGTAACAGCGCCGAAAGCCCTCTCTCCCATGCAGGGAATAGCCAGGGCAGGCTTGCCGCTGGTATAACACTGAGCCAGGCCATCGGCACAAGAGCCTTCACCGATGAAGAAAAACTGAAAGCGCTCGTAGTCTTTAAACTGGAGCCCGTTCATCAGCAACATCATCTGCGCAGGGTTACCGTAGATTAAGATAACATCGGGGTAAAATTTGCCCGAAGCCAGCGGGGCGAGCACGACGGCCTCTCCGGGTGGAACCAGAGAATATTCCGCCATCTGTTTCCTGGCTTCTTCCACGTTGGCAAACCAGCCAGTGGCGAAGCCATTTGCCTCCCAGGCAACTTGATTTTCGGTAGTCGGTGCTAGACCGTTGATTCGGGCACAGCGCTCACCGAAGTTGTCTCTGGTGGCAGCTACCGTCAAGCCCATGGTTCGAGCCAGCGCTGGTAACTGGCAAAAAGTAGCCCGGCGGTCAAGTCGTATCACCCCAGGTATTTTATCCAGCTCCTCCACCTTCTCCAGTCTCTTGTAGGCAACAGGGCTTGCTTTTAGACGAAGCAAACACTCCATCTCCCGGCTAAGTCCTGCCCAGTCAATCGCTGACGCTTCCTTCTTCACCATTTATTGCCTCCTTGTCCTTTGTCGTTTCCATGGCCTTTCCTAGAGCGATGGGGAGTTGAAATTATAAATCATTCTAGCAAGCATTAGAAGTAGTAACATACTACCGAGTTCCGCCTACGGTTTATCTAAGTCCCTCAACTTGCAAGAATAGGAATCCAGTCAACAGCTAAAGTCGTGTTACAATATATAGCAACAGTTCGAGCATCAATAATTCTCAAAACATAGAGGTGCATAGTGGAAGAAATGGATTACAAGATTGTCAGGACTTTGCGCTGCAAAAACGCTAGTATCCCAGGTACACTAGGTAAGTTGGCTACAGCTATTGGCAGTGTTGGAGTAGATGTCGGAAACATAACCACGGTGCATTTGGGACATCATTTTACTGTCAGAGACGTTGAGGTTTTCCTGGACAATGAAGAGCAACTTACATATTTACTAGACGAAATATCGAGACTTAAAGAGACCACCGTGCTCGAGGTCAGAGACGATGTACTTGAGCTTCACAAAGGTGGAAAGATAAAAATGATCAACACCGTTTCTATCAATTCGCTGGAGCAACTGAGAAAGGTATATACCCCGGGAGTGGCTGAGGTATGTAAGTTAATCAGGACTCAGCCAAGCTCAAAGAATATTTACACCGCCATCCCTTATTCGGTAGCTATTGTTACCGATGGGACTCGTATCCTTGGATTGGGAGATGTGGGCCCGATAGCGGGAATGCCAGTTATGGAAGGCAAGGCCGCTCTTCTCCAACAATTAGTAGGGATTAGTGGAATACCAATCTTATTGAACATCACCGATCCGGATAGAATCGTAGAAACAATAAAAAATATTGCTCCGACATTTGGCGGCATTCAACTGGAGGATGTTGCGTCACCAGGGTGTTTCCTGATTGAGAACAGACTTGAAAATGAATTGAATATCCCCGTTATGCATGATGACCAGCAAGGAACCGCCATGGTAGTGCTAGCCACATTGGTCAATGCCTGCAGGCTTACCAATGTAACACTGCAAGAAGCGAAGATTGGCCTTGTTGGTCTCGGTGCCGCTGGTCTTTCAATAGGAAAGTTCCTTTTAAAATACACAAGTAACCCAACGTTGGGTACGGCAAGAACCAAGGATAGCGTGAAACGACATGTAGAACAAGGCGGCATCCCATCCAGCTTTGATGAGATTATGCAAACGGCAGATATTGTGATTGCCACCTCTACGGTGGGAGGACTTATAAAACCAAGCATGATAAGAAAGGAGCAGATTATCTTTGCACTATCAAATCCACATCCCGAAATCACTGCAGAGCTGGCTATGGCATCCGGTGCTGCCTTTGCCGTTGATGGTAGGACGGTTAACAACTTATTGGCCTATCCCGGAATCTGGCGGGGGACATTGGATGCAATGGCCACCAAAATCACCTATGAGATGTACATAGCCGCCGCCTTAGCCATTGCCGGTGCTGCGGCTGAAAGAGAGCTTGTCCCTAATGTTCTTGACTCTAAGGTGCACTTGGCCGTGGCTCATAGCGTAGCTAGAGCCGCAGTGAACTCAGGTGTTGCTCAGCGACCCCTTGATGACGACTACTTCGAGAATGCGGATGTCAAGAAACCGCCGTGGATATGAAATACCCTGCACCATCCGGCTGATTGTTTACCTGAATTTGCCCTCTCAGTTTCGGTTTTATTTGATTTTAACTCCCAATCCTCTTATAATTCACAGTTGCGGCAAAAATTAATGTCTTTTTATATGCCTTAAAAGGCGCTTCCCTTCCAGATGTCAAAGGCAAATTAGACATCCCGCGTAAAGTAATTTCTAAGGAGGCAATTGAATGGTGACTAATGATGGTTTTGATAGGTTTAGCGGGTCGCCCGATTATGTTATTTCCGAGCCGTTGAAGAATGCTGTTAATGTGACTATAGCTTTACAAAGACCTTTATTGATCAGGGGGGAGCCGGGAACAGGAAAAACCTTACTTGCTCACAGCATTGCTAATGGGCTGGAAAAAAGGTTGATTATATGGAACATAAAATCAACAACCAAGGCTCAAGAAGGGCTATATGTCTATGATACTGTGCAGAGGCTCAATGACAGTCGCTTCGGCGGCAGTGATGTTTCTGACATCAAACAATATATCAAGCTGGGCAAATTGGGACAGGCCTTCGTTTCTCCGGAGCAGGTGGTACTCCTCATCGACGAGATAGATAAAGCTGACCTGGAGTTCCCCAATGACCTCCTCAACGAACTGGAGGAAATGAGCTTCTACATCCCGGAGACTAATGAGACCATCACTGCCATCCACCGACCCATAGTAGTGATTACCAGCAATGCCGAGAAGGAACTTCCGGACGCTTTCCTGCGGCGTTGCATATTCCACTACATCGAATTCCCTAACTCAGCACTGATGGAAGAAATCGTCAGGGTGCATTTCCCGAATATTAAGGATAGCCTTCTTCATGAAGCTCTAAAGGCTTTTTACAAGCTCAGGGAGATTGACGATTTCAGAAAGAAGCCGTCGACAAGCGAGCTCATAGACTGGATTCACGCTCTCATTGCTGGAGGCATACCCCATGATAAGGTCTCAAGCGAGATACCCTTTGTGGGCACGCTGTTGAAGAAAGAAACAGACTACGATTATTTCGTAGCACGCATGGGCGGGAAATTTTATCGCTGAAAAATGGATGCCTATGGAATGCTCCGTTGAGAACAGGTAAGAGGCCTATATGTTCACCGATTTCTTCTATACCTTAAAAAGAAGGAAAGTGCCCGTCTCGATTGTCGAGTGGATGACGCTGATGGAAGCCCTTTCTAAAGGTTGCATATCCAATCTGGACGAATTTTATTATCTGGCGAGAGCAATATTAGTTAAAAGCGAAGCTTACTATGACCACTATGATGTTGCCTTTCAGGAGTATTTCAAGGGGATAGAAACTCCGGAAGAGATTTCAGAGCAAATTATGGAATGGCTCAAAGACCCTATAAATAAGATGACCCTCACTGAAGAAGAGCGAGCTCTATTTGATAGTATGGATTTCGACGAACTCTTAAGGGAGTTTGAAAAGAGGCTCAAAGAGCAAACAGAGCAGCATGACGGAGGTGGTCACTGGATTGGCCGAGGAGGTACGTCGCCCTTCGGACATTCCGGATACCATCCCGCCGGCATCAGGATAGGTGGTGAATCAGGAGGCAGGCACGCCATACAAATCGCCCAGGAGAGAAGGTTCCGAAATTATCGTAGTGACCTGATTCTCGATGTTCGCCAGGTCAAGATGGCTCTCAGAGGGCTGCGGCAGTTGAGCCGAATCGGCCCTGAGGACGAGCTGGATTTAGAAAGAACAATTGACGCTACCTCTAAAAATGCCGGTGAGATCGAGATGGTATGGGCAAAAAGCAGAAAGAATGCCGTGAAATTGCTTCTATTGATGGATGTTGGTGGCTCTATGGTTCCTTTTGCCAGGTTGTGTAGCCGACTCTTCTCTGCCGCTCATTCCAGTACTCACTTCAAAGACTTTCAATACTTATATTTCCACAATTGCATATACGATAACCTTTATCAGGATATTGAGAGACAGGAAGCAGTGAACACCGACTATCTATTGCGTATTCTTGAGCCGGACTATAAAGTGGTATTAGTCGGAGACGCCAGAATGGCGATGCAGGAGTTAACGCAGAAATATGGGGCTATTTACTACTATGAGCGTAACGAGGTCCCCGGGCTGCTCAGGCTGAAGCAGATTGCGGAACATTTCACTCACTGCGTCTGGATAAATCCAACGGAGCCGTATTATTGGAATCACCCCACTGTTCTGACGATTGAAAAGCTCTTTCCCATGTTTGAGCTTACACTCGATGGTCTGGGACAGGCAGTGAAAAAACTGGTTGTTAAAAAATGATTCCTTGCCTTACACGACAGCCCAATTTGTACAATAGGAACAAATTGACAGAATATTGACTAGGGACAGCGAATGGCTCGCGCTAACCTGTTTGATTTAAACTATTGATATTGGGGATGTGGGGTAACGTATCGTGTTCATTCCTATAACGGCCAGCATGAAAGGAAGACTAGGCCGATTTCACAGAAACATGCGACACCGTGTGCTAGAATAAAATATCAATATTGCAAAGGAGAGTGAATATGAAGCAGGCTGATGTAGTTATCGTGGGTGGAAGCGCCGCCGGTATTGAGGCAGCGATTACTGCTAGAAAGCAGTACCCTTCTAAGAAGGTTATTGTTATTCGAAGGGAAGAAAGGACTCTCGTGCCTTGCGGAATCCCTTATATCATGGGGACTCTGGGCTCTGTAGAGAAGGACATCCTGCCAGTCGCTATGCTGGGCAATGCTGAGCTGATAATTGATGAGGTCACATCTATTGACAGAGAGGCGAAAACTGTAACTACTGCCAAGGGAGAGATTATTGGCTATGACAAACTGATACTTGCCACCGGCTCACGACCGCTTGTACCTCGCATGCCAGGCACAGACTTGAGTAATGTATTCACTATCAGAAAAGAGATAGAGTACCTCGAGAAACTACAAGAGGCTCTGAAACAAGCTAAAGACGTGGTGGTCGTTGGTGGTGGCTTCATCGGAGCTGAGTTCGCTGACGAGTGCCGCAAGATGGGACTTAGAGTGACTGTTGTCGAATTATTAGAGCACTGCCTTTACCTAAACTGTGACGAAGATTTCTGTATCAGAGTAGAGGACAAGATGAGAGAGGTGGGTGTGCAGGTGAATACTACCTGTCGAGTAAAGGCAATTGTTGGGGATCAGAAATTGGATTATGTGGAGTGTGAAAAAGGGCTGCATTTCAAGGCAGACGTAGTAATTTTAGCTTTAGGCGTGGTACCAAATACTGAGTTGGCTAGCGATGCCGGACTAGAAATTGGTGAGCAGAAAGGTATATTGGTTGACCAGTATATGATAACCAGTGACCCCGATATATTCGCCATTGGCGATTGTGCTGAGAAGTTTTGTTTTTTTACCGGTAAGCCAACGGCTGTTCGTCTTGCTTCAGTAGCTAGCAGGGAGGCTAGAATCGCCGGGGCTAATCTTTTTCAACCACGACGACGCAGAAATCAAGGCACTATAGGTGTATTCGCAACTATGATTGCGGATACCTCTACAGGAGTAGCTGGCCTCACCGAGAGGGCGGCTACGAACCTTGGTTTCGACCTAGTTATTGGGGAGGCTGCTGCGCCGGACAGGCACCCAGGGTCAATGCCTGGAGCTCGAGAACTGCGCGTCAAGCTGATATTCGATAGAAGTACAGCAAAACTAATAGGTGGAGAGGCTTGTGGGGGTGTTACTGCAGGTGAGATTGCCAATGTTTTGGCCCAAGCTATCGCCGCAGGAATGACAGCCAACGACATAGCCCTTGCTCATGTGGGTACCCATCCTGCACTAACGGCATCACCCCTAGTCTATCAGATTGTAAACGCTGCTGAAGAGGCTATAATCAAACTGCCCCGGTGATGTAATTTTGATTTATCAAATATAATGTAAACAGAATATAGAACCTGGAAAGAGGAGATAATACTACTAACCTGTTGCATTCATAAATACCGATTTTTAGAAGCCACTATCCTCGTAATGGTACTTGCCTCTAGAGGTAAAGAAATGAATTCTACCTATCGATACCTTTGCCTGAAAAACTGAAGCTAAATGGGGAAGGGGGGACTCGAACCCCCACGCCTTTTCAGGCACATGATCCTAAGTCATGCTCGTCTGCCAATTCCGACACTTCCCCGATAGGAAACCACCTAATACAATAGCATTTTATAGGACTCGCCTCAAGCTATCACCACTCCAGGTGGCGTATTGAGTATATTATGAGACTCGACGGCTGGAACAGGCTACATACGGCGCTGAGATAAACAAGGCTGGTGAAGTTTGAGGATGGGGGTATCTTATTCTACCTTTGGCTACTGGCTCGCGGACTTACCTTGTAATGCTCAAAATGGTAACGGAACTTACGTCACAAGCCATCCGAGAAAACCGAAAGGAAACACGAAGCCCAAGATAGCGATAACTACTACAATTACTACTATTGATACCAGGAATACTATTAGACCAGCGGTACTCCACTTGCCCTGCGTGTCCTTGAACTGCTCAATGCTGTCCCATTTCTTATTTCGCCATGCCCACTCATTTCCCTTTATGCCGAGGACAATAGCCCACGCAAGGCCAAAAAGGGGAACGGGAATAAACATGAGAAACGCTAGCCAGACCTGATTGAAGATTCCCCATATCCAGGTTAAGGCGAATGCTCCCCAGTTCCACCCCTTAACCTCCTCTGGGACTATGGCTGATTCACCTTGTCCTGATGTATTCTCTGGCGTTACCCCGACCTTAAGCCTCTGTCCACACCCAGGGCAAAACATGAAGCCCTCACTTACTTCTT
>Ga0307428_1000195_pt1 | contig 48634 bp, 48 predicted proteins | sample SalMarWE160240MG_FD_202161 | JGI IMG/M metagenome (GOLD analysis project Ga0307428, IMG submission 202161) | Salt marsh sediment microbial communities from the Plum Island Ecosystem LTER, Massachusetts, United States - WE1603-240 | ecosystem: Environmental > Aquatic > Marine > Intertidal zone >...
ATCAATTGGTGCGCGGCAAGTTCGCGGCCTCCCTGCAGGTCAACGAATCTGAAATCGCTAAAGCGCTGCGCGAGCGCAACGACCCGGAGGTCGGCTACATCTATACGCTTTACCCGGTGACGGTCGTGGTGCCGTCCGGATCGAGCGAGGCCGTGATCGCAGGCAAGAGGCGCGAGGCCGAAAGCCTGCGCGCCCGCTTCGTCAACTGCAAAGAGGGCCTTGAATACGCGCGTGCGCTGCGCGATGTGGCGGTGCGCGAGCCGGTCGCCCGCAGCTCGGCCGATTTCCCGCCGCAACTGCGCGAACTGCTCTATAAAATGGAAATCGGCCACCTGACCACGCCGGAGACGACGGCGCTAGGCCTGCAGATGTTCGCGGTTTGCGAAAAGAAAGTCACCAAGACCACATCGCCAGCCGAGCGCGAGCTGCGCGACGAAATCTTCGCCAAGCGGTTCCAGAGCGAAGCGCAAAAGTACTTGGAAGAAATCCGCAAGTCCGCGATGATCGAATACAAATGAGCGCCGCCGGCAGCCTTGCTCTGGCACTGACCATCGGCGAGCCGGCCGGCATCGGCCCCGATCTCGCGCTGGCGGCCTGGCGGAAGCGGCGCGATCTCGACGTGCCCGCCTTTTATCTCATCGGCGAACCGGATTTTCTCGAATGCCGCACCCGCGCGCTCGGCCTCGATGTGCCGCTCGCCGCGGTGACGCCGGCGCAAGCAGGAACCGCCTTCGCGCGGGCCTTGCCAATGGTGCGGCTCGGTCTGCCGGTCACTGCAGCGCCCGGCAAGCCGGACGCCACCAGCGCACCGGCGGCGATTGCGTCGATCCGCCGGGCGGTTAGCGATGTCATGGCGGGCCACGCCGCGGCGGTGGTGACCAATCCGATCGCCAAGAACGTGCTCTACCGCTCGGGCTTTGCCGAGCCGGGCCATACCGAATTCCTCGCCCGCCTGGCGCAGGAAGCAACCGGCAAACCGGCGACGCCGGTGATGATGCTGTGGTCGCCCGAGCTCGCGGTGGTGCCGGTGACCATCCATATTCCGCTCAAGCAGATTTTTTCGGTTCTCAGCACCGAGCTGATCGTGCAGACCGGGCGCATCGTCGCACGCGATCTTGCTGCGCGATTCCGGCTCGCGCGTCCCCGCCTCGCGGTGGCCGGTCTCAATCCGCATGCCGGCGAGGACGGTACGCTGGGCGAGGAGGACCGCGCGATCGTGGCGCCGGCGGTGGTACAGTTGCAAGCCGAGGGCATCGACGCGCGCGGGCCGCTCTCCGCCGACACGCTGTTTCACGAAGGCGCGCGCGCGGGCTACGACGTGGCGTTGTGCATGTATCACGACCAGGCGCTGATCCCGATCAAGACGCTGGCCTTCCACCACGGCGTCAACGTCACGCTCGGCCTGCCGTTCGTGCGCACCTCCCCCGACCACGGCACGGCTTTCGACATCGCCGGCACGGGCAAGGCCGATCCGTCGAGCCTGGTGGCGGCGCTGAAACTGGCGGCGCGGCTTGCGGCCAATGCACCTGCGCTCGCAGCCGCGAAATAGCCTATGGCTGCCATCGACGACCTGCCGCCGCTGCGCGAGGTCATCCGGCGGCATGGCCTCACCGCCAAGAAATCGCTCGGCCAGAATTTCCTGCTCGATCTCAATCTGACGGCGCGCATCGCGCGCGCGGCCGAGCCGCTCGAAAACATCACCGTAGTCGAGGTCGGCCCCGGCCCGGGCGGCCTCACCCGCGCGCTGCTGGCGCTCGGCGCCCGGCGCGTCGTCGCCATCGAGCGCGACGCGCGGGCGCTCGCCGCATTGGAGGAAATCGCCGCGCGCTATCCGGGCCGGCTAGAGATCGTGGCGGGCGATGCGCTCGGTATCGACGTGCGCGAGTATCTGGGTCCTGAGCGCGCGCGCGTGGTCGCCAACCTGCCCTACAATATCGCGACCGCGCTGCTGGTCGATTGGCTCACCGCCGAGCCATGGCCGCCCTGGTACGACGCGCTGGTGCTGATGTTTCAGCGCGAAGTGGCGATGCGCATCGTCGCCAAGTCGGGCGGCAAAGCCTACGGGCGGCTATCGGTGCTGGCGGGCTGGCGCACGGATGCGAAGATCCTGTTCGACGTGGCACGCACCGCCTTCGTCCCGCCACCCAAGGTGACGTCGTCGGTGGTGCGGCTCGACCCGCGACCGGTGCCGCTCGCCTGCGACGCGCAGGCGCTGCAACGGGTGACCGAAGCGGCCTTCGGCCAGCGCCGCAAGATGCTGCGGCAGAGCCTGAAGACGCTCGGCGTCGATACGGCTGCGCTGCTCGCCGCCGCCGGCATCGCGCCGACCGCGCGCGCCGAGGAAATTCCTGTGGAAGGCTTCGTCGCGCTGGCGCGCGCGTTCCGTTCCCAATAAGTTGCGCGTATGACCCAGATGCACCGCCAATCGCTGACCGCCTATGGCGCGCCGCTGTGCGAGACCGTGGTGGAGGCACCGCGCCCGCAGGGCAGCGAGGTGCTGGTGCGTATTGCGCGCTGCGGCGTCTGCCATTCCGACCTGCACATGCAGGACGGCTTTTTTACGCTCGGCGACGGCAAGCAGCTTGACGTGCGCTCAGGCCGCACGCTGCCGTTCACGCTCGGCCATGAGATCGCCGGCACGGTCGAGACCGCCGGGCCGGAGGCTGACGCGAAAGTTGGGGCCAAGGTCGCGGTCTATCCCTGGATCGGCTGCGGGCAATGCCCGGCTTGCCAGGCCGGCGACGAGAACATTTGCGCCGCGCCGCGCCATCTCGGCGTCGCCGTGGACGGCGGCTATGCCACCCATGTGCTGGTGCCGCACCCGCGCTACCTGATCGAATACGCGCCGCTGCCGAGTTCTTACGCCGGCGCGCTGATGTGCTCGGGCCTGACCGCTTACGCCGCGTTGAAACGTTTGGCCGACCGCGCCAACCGCGCGCCGCTACTGCTGGTGGGCCTGGGCGGCGTCGGGCTAATGGGGCTGGCGCTCACGCACGCCATGTACGGCACCGCGCCTTATGTCGCCGACATCGACGCCGCCAAACGCGAGGCAGCGCTTGCCGCCGGCGCCAAGGAAGCGTTCGATCCATCCGCCGCGGGCGTGCGCAAGGCGCTGCTGAAAGCGAGCGGCGGCATCTATGCGGCGGTCGATTTCGCCGGCTCGGACAAGTCGCTCGCTTTCGCCACCGGCGTACTGGCCAAGGGCGGCAAGGTGATGGTGACCGGGCTGATCGGCGGCGGCTATGCGACGGCGGTCGCCATGTTCCCGCTCAAGGCAATGGGCATCGAGGGCACGCAAACCGGTACGCTGGCGGAGGCGCGCGAACTCATCGACCTGGTGCGCGCGAAGAATATTCCGCCCCCGCCGATTGCCGAGCGTCCGCTCGCCGAAGCGTCGAACACGCTCAACGACCTGCGCGCCGGCCGCATCGTTGGGCGGGTGGTGCTAACGGTGTAATTAAATTGCGTCCGGCGCGAAGGGGCGCCTAGGTGCGGAACAACTTCGTGGACAGGTCGGCGAGATTCTCACCTGCGAATATCTTCGCCTTCACCGTAGCGGATCATCGACGCCAAGTCCCAAGCCGACGCGCCTGAAAATTGTGCCCCCAGCAAGCTCATGATCACGGGATCGGACTATCGTCACTGGCGTCAGCCGGCGATAGCATATTTGGCGATTTGCCGATAGCTAGACAACGTCGGCGTGCCGGCGCCTAGAATGCCAGCGAGCATGAGCGCGTGCCCTTCGGCGCCGCTGATTGCAGGCTGCCCCTGAGGATCGTGAGGCCATTCGGGCTTTTTCGGCCTGAAAATTCGTACGTCCAGGTCGCGCCATCGTCGGACTTGCCCTCTCCAACAATCAGCATCGTTCCCGATGGCGATAGAATTCCGAGAAACTTTTCCCCGCCGGGTAGACGGCTGGTCTTCCGGTCAATCAGCCAAAGGCTTCCGGACACATCGAATTGCAGCTCGACCTGGAATGGCGTAAGTTTTTTGCGATCCGCAGAGTGTGAGCCGCAGACCAGCTTCGCCGGCACGTGCTTGGTGGCAGCCTGCTGCGCCGATGCCGGCAAATCCCATGCGCCGAAACTTAGTGCAATCGCGGTCACATACAGCAGATGACGCAACTGGCGCGGCGTGACATTTCGGTTCATCGGCATCTCGTCGTTCATGAAATTCATATGACGCCAGCTATGATACATGAATTCAGTGTCCAATGCGAATATCCGCTGTGGTCCAATAGTGGAAAGAGAGACAAGCCCTTACGATGTCGGCTTTACCCCAAAAATGGACTCGCTACCGCAGTCACGGAATGTCCTCTTTGTGCCAATCGCGACCATTGCACCGCAGCAAAATATTATTCGATAGGCGGTGCGGTGAATTTGATTGAATTTGAGTGCGACAATCAGTCGTTCGTCGTTAGGTCATGTCGAACCTACGCCTTTTGCTATTGTGCTAATGTAGCCAACGATGATCGAGGGCACCTGAAAAATTCGGCTCGCGAACATGGCAACCAACCTGATTGAACGACGCCTCGTAGTAATTCTCGCTGCTGACATGGTTGGCTACTCGCGCCTTATGGAATTCGATGAAGCCGAAACCCTGGTACGGCTGAAGGCGCTCAGGAGCGAGTTGATCGATCTTAAGATCGCGGAGCATCGCGGGCGCATCGTCAAGACGACCGGTGATGGATTTCTCGTGGAGTTCATCAGCGTTGCGGATGCCGTTCAGACCGCAGTCGATATTCAGAATGCCATGGCAGAGCGCAACTCGACGGTGCCAAACGACAAACGCATTGAATTCCGCATTGGCATCAATCTTGGAGAAATCATCATGGAGGGTGATGACATCTATGGGAATGGCGTCAACGTGGCTTCAAGGCTAGAAGGCCTCGCCGAACCCGGCGGGATTTGCATCTCTGACTCGGTCTTCGAGCAAATTGAGAAAATATTGAGCCTCGCTTACGAGGATATAGGCGAACACCAAGTCAAAAATATCATAAAACCAATCCACGGCTATGCAATCCGCGGCGCAATTACCTCGCCCGCCCAGAATCGTGAGCGAGCCGAGCCTTCTGGGACAAAACAAAATGAGCAAAGACCATCTGTCGCAGTCCTTCCATTCACCAACATGAGCGCTGACGCCGAGCAGGAGTTCTTTGTCGATGGCATGGTGGAGGACATCATCACCACGTTGTCGAAAATATCCGGTCTCGTGGTAATTGCCCGCAATTCGACGTTCACATACAAGGAAAAGGCTGTCGATATAAGGCAAGTTGGCCGCGCGCTTGCTGTTCGTTATGTGCTGGAGGGCAGTGTACGAAAGGGTGGAACCAAGATTCGTATCACGACTCAGCTTGTTGATGCTGATACTGGAGAACACGTGTGGAGTGCGCGCTTTGATAGAAATATCGAAGATGTCTTTGCGCTCCAAGACGAGATCACCTCTCACATCGTGACGGCGCTGCAGGTTCGGCTGGTGGAAGGAGAGCAGGCCCGGGTATGGGCGAAGTCGACCGAGAACCTGGCGGCCTGGGAATGCGTACTGCAGGGGCAAGAGCAGTTCCGGCGGTATACCCGACAGGACAACGCAAAGGCGCGAGCGTTGTTCCAAAAGGCCGCCGAACTCGATCCTAACTACGCAATTGCCTGGGTTCGGCTTGGCTGGACGCACTGGGCCGATGCTCGCTACCTGTGGACATCATCGCCGAGCTCAGCCGCATCGCAAGCGCACGAGTTTTCTGAAAAGGCCATCGCATTACAGGACGACCTGCCCGAGGCCAATGCCCTGCGCGGGGCGATCGCGCTCATGAAACGCGATTTCAAGGAGGCGGTTGCGGCCGGCGAAAGGGCGATTGCGCTCGATCCAAATGGCGCCGACGTAACAGCCCTGCTCGCCATGACATTCAATTGGTCTGGTGATCCCGAAAAAGCGTTGGGCTTGATAGAAAAGGCCAAGCGACTAAGCCCTCTCTTTTCAGCCTGGTATCTTGCCGTTCAAGCGCACGCCCTTCGTCTGATGGGACGCCACCAAGAGGCCATCGAAATTTACCAAGCATCTATTGCGCGCAACCCGGACCATATTGCATCGCGACTCGGGTTAGCCACTTCGTTGGCAGAGATAGGCAAACTCGATGAGGCGCGGCACCATGCCGACGAGACCCTCCGCATCAACCCCGAATTCACACTTTCGAATTACGCGAGCTCATTAACCTATCGCCTTCCCGAGCATTCTGAGCAAAGCCTCACTGCATTGCGTAAAGCGGGGTTGCCAGAGTAGTCAGAACGCACGGCGACAACCATGAGCATTGGATCAGCAAATGTCCGCCTTGTGCTAAAAGCGAACAAACCCGGGCGCACCAGGATTGCCCGCTATGTGCCAATTGCGAACTTATGACTGCAGCAAACCGCATCGTCATTCAATCAACTTGTCGGCGCGAGCGAGCAGCGAAGGCGGAATGACGAGGCCTAGCGTTTTTGCCGTCTTGCGGTTGATGACCAGCTCGAACCTGGTGGGCTGCTCCACGGGAAGTTCGGCGGGCTTGGCCCCTTTCAGGATCTTGTCGACGTAGACCGCCGCGCGTCGAAACTGACCGGCCATGTCCGGCGCGTAGCTCATGAGGCCGCCGGCCGTTGCATGGTCCGTAATCCCATAGACTGCCGGCAGGCGCGTCTTCGCCGCAAAATCTATGATCCGCGCGCGATGAACCGCAAATATCGGATCCGCCAGCACCAGCACCGCGCCAACGTTCGCCTTGGCTATCGCATCGAAAGCGCGGTCGAGTTGACCGGAACCTCGCGCCCCGACCTCTTGCAGCTGCAAGCCCAGCACATGGGCCACGCGCTCGCTCGCCTTCAACATCTGGGCTTGGAAGACTGCGTTGGCGGGGTTCCAAAGCACCGCGACGCGCGAAAGCTTGGGGATGAGCTCTTTGAGCAGCTCCAGTGATTTGCCGGTCACTTCGGTGGTCATGGAAGAGGTGCCAGTGACGTTGGCCCCGGGTCGCGCAAGACTGGTGACCAGCCCAGAGGCTACGGGATCAGCCACACCCAGCATGACGACGGGGATCGTCTTGGTCGCGGCTTTGGCGGCCAGCGAGGCTTGCGTCACCACCGCAACGATCACGTCGACATCGAGCTGCACCAACTCTGCGGCAAGATCGGCGAGCCGATCAAACTTTCCAGCCGCGAACCGGTACTCGATTAAGATGTTCTTTCCCTCAACGTAACCAAGCTCATGGAGCGCTTGCAGAAAACTCCGGTCGCGCGGTGACAGCTTGGTGGCCGGCGACAGGTAACCGATCCGGGGAACCTTTGCCGCCTGTTGCGCGCGTGCCGCCAGCGGCCATGCCGCCGCCGCACCGCCGAAAAGCTTAATGAAGTCGCGCCGCCTCATTTGCGCCTCGCAGTTCAGATGACGTCATCGTAATGACTCATGCCGGCCTCCGGAAGGCACTGGCAGCAGCATCTTGGAAAATTCCGTCGGGCCGCGCGGCCAATCCATGTCTCCTATGGCGCATGAGCGGACAGCGGCGACACGTCCGCACGCTGTCTGCTTTGCCCCCAATCACGAGCATTGCGGGGCGGCGTCTCCCACGTCGGCGCTTGGCTACGTTTATGAGTGCAGGCCCTAAAGCTTCGCCTGCAGCCCGCGCACGAAGTCCGACAGGCCGGGCTGGCGCTCGCGCTTCAGGCGTTCGGCGGCGAGGATCGCCTTGACGTCGGCGAAGGCCTGATCGATCTCGCGGTTGATCACCACGTAATCGTATTCGGCCCAATGGCTCATCTCGTCGGAGGCTTTCGCCATGCGGTGCAAGATGGTGTCATAATCGTCCTGCGCGCGCGCGCGCAGGCGCCGCTCCAGCTCGGGGATCGAGGGCGGCAGCACGAACACCGCGACCAGGTCGGTGCGCGCCTTTTCGCGCAATTGCTGGGTGCCCTGCCAGTCGATGTCGAACAGCACGTCACGGCCTGCGGCGAGCGCGTCCATCACCGGTTTCGCCGGCGTTCCGTAGGAATTGTCGAACACCTCGGCGTATTCCAGGAGTTCGCCGTGCTTGACCATGGCGGCGAAACGCTTGCGGTCGATAAACTGGTAGTCGCGGCCGTCGACTTCGCCGGGCCGCATCTTGCGCGTGGTGACCGAGATCGACAGGGTCACGCCGGTGTCTTCGGCGAGCAGCCGGCGCGACAGCGTGGTCTTGCCGGCGCCGGAGGGCGACGACAGCACCAGCATCAGCCCGCGCCGGGCAATGCCTGTTTCTCCCGGCCTCATGCTGAGGAGCGCACCGCTAGGTGCGCGTCTCGAAGCATGAGGCCGCCCCATCCTTCGAGACGGGCGCTATGCGCCCTCCTCAGGACGAGGCGGATGAATGCCGCGACGTACCACATCATGCTCACTCCAGGTTCTGCACCTGCTCGCGAAACTGTTCGACCACGGTCTTGAGCGCGAGCCCGATATTGGTCAGTTCCACGTCGTTGGCCTTGGCGGTGAGCGTATTCGATTCGCGGTGCAGCTCCTGCGCCAGAAAATCGAGCCGGCGGCCGACCGGGCCGCCGTCGGCGATGAGCTTCTGCGCCTGCGCGACGTGCGAGGCGAGCCGGTCGAGCTCCTCGCGGATGTCGGCCTTGGCGGCAAGCATGATCGCCTCCTGGTGCAGGCGGTCGGAATCGAAGCGCTGGGAGGCCGCCAGCAGGTTCGCCACCTGCTCGGCGAGCCGCGCCTTGATCGCCTCCGGCTTGCGGCCGGGCGCTTTTTCGGCACGCGACGCCAGTGTGGCGATCTCGTCGAGCCGCGCGAGCAGCAGGCGGCCGAGCGTCGCGCCCTCCTCGCGGCGCATGGCGGCAAGATCGGCAAGCGCCTTATCGAAGCCGGCAACGACGGCGGCTTCCGCCGCGCGGCGCGCGTCCTCGCTTTCGTCCTCTTCGGTTATTTCCATCACGCCCTTGAGGCCGAGGATGCCGTCGAGGCTGGCAGGCGTAGCGTCGATCTTGCCGGTGAGCCCCTTGATCATCGCCAGCACCGCGGCGAGCACCTGCTCATTGACCTTGACCGTGGCGCTCACGCCTTTGCGCTCGACGCTGAGGTTGGCATAGACGGTGCCGCGCGCGAGCTCGTCGCTGGCGCGCTTGCGCGTCGGCACCTCGACGGCATCCCAGCCCGGCGGCAGGCGCAGCCTGAGATCAAGGCCTTTGGCGTTGACCGATTTGATCTCCCAGCTCCAGGCGTAGGCGCCGGCGACGCCATGGCCGCGCGCAAAGCCGGTCATGCTCGACAGGGCCATGGATGCGGGTCTCACGATCGAGGGCGGAAACGGCGGCGACCTTAGCGGCGGCGGCGCGCCGTCACAAGGGAACGGTCGCCACGCGTTCGATTACTGATTGGTGGGCTTGTCGGCGGGCGTGTCGGCCGGCTTGGCGGCATCGCCCGCCGCCGGCTCTGCTTTCGCCGCCTCTGCCTTGCTCTTGGCGCGCTCGATGGCGCGTAGCTTGGCCACGCTCTTCTGATGCTGTTCGTAGGTTTCCGAGAAAACGTGGCCGCCGGTGCCGTCGGCCACAAAAAAAAGATCCTTGGTGCGCGCCGGTTTGGCCACCGCTTCGAGCGAGGCTTTGCCCGGATTGGCGATCGGGCCCGGCGGCAGCCCGTCGATCACATAGGTGTTGTAGGGCGTGGGCTGTTCGATCTCGCTCTTCATGATCGGGCGGCCGAGCGAGCCCTTGCCGCCGGTAAGCCCGTAGATGATGGTCGGATCGGACTGCAGCTTCATCTTGTTCTTGAGCCGGTTGATGAAGACGGCGGCGACGCGCGAGCGCTCATCCGGTTTGCCGGTTTCCTTCTCCACGATGGAGGCGAGTATCACCATCTCCTCGGGCGTCTTGAAGGGAAGGTCGGGCACGCGATGTTGCCAAATCTCCTTCACCTCGCGCTGCTCGGCCTGCTGCATGCGGTGGATGATCTGCGCGCGCGACATGCCGCGGGTGAACTTATAGGTCTCCGGCAGCAGCGAGCCTTCGCGCGGGATTTCCTTGATCTGGCCGGCGAGCGCGGTGTCCTGCAACAGGCGGGAGACGATCTGCTCGGAGGTGAGCCCCTCCGGAATCGTGAGCGCGTGCTGTACCACCTTGCCATCGATGATGGTGTCGACCACGTCGGTGAGGCTGGCATGCTTGGTAAACTTGTATTCGCCGTGCTTGAGGCCGCCGCGGGCCTTCATCACCATGACGCCGCCGATGAACACATAAGGCTGGTCGATGACGCCTTCGTGCTCCAGCAGCGACGCGATATCCTTGATGCCGAGCCCGCGCGGAATGTTGACCACCTTGTCCTCGGGCAGCGGCCCGGGCGCATCGAAGCGCTGCTTGCCGACATAGAGCGCGGCGCCGACGGCGAGCGAGACCACCACCAGCACCGTAAACACCGCATTGCCGGCGATCACCAGCGGATGACGCACCCGCTTGGAGCGCCGCTTGGGCAGCGGCACTTTTTCCGGCTCGAGCGCGGCCCGCGGGCTGCGTAGAATCGTCGGCTTGTTGCCGGGCGGCGGTGGAACCGGACTGGGGTCGAGCCGGGAGGCGCGGCCGCCAAGGCGGGACGCCGCCCGAGCATTGTCGCCTTGCGGGGGATTGGAACTCACAACATCGCTCCCGCTCCTAGCGCCGGCAGGCTCACCACAAGCGGACTCCCGTCAGGCTCGAATATATCAACAGCTTTCGCACGTTAGGAAAGATTATGGCGAAAGCGAGGGGGCATCTGGCGATGCCCGGCAGGCCTTTTGCCGGATCATGCGTTATTCCGTGTATCGGCGGAAGATCAGCGAAGCATTCGTTCCGCCGAAGCCGAACGAATTCGACAGCGCCGTGCCGATCTCGCGCCTGCGCGACTCGTGCGGGACGAGGTCGATCGGCGTCTCGACGGATGGGTTGTCGAGGTTGATGGTGGGGGGAGCTACGCCGTCGCGGATTGCCAGGATCGAGAAGATTGCCTCCACTGCGCCGGCGGCGCCGAGCAGATGGCCGACGCAGGACTTGGTCGACGACATCGAGATGCGCCCGGCCGCGTTGCCGACCAGCTTCTGCACCGCGTCGAGCTCGATCTCGTCGCCGAGCGGCGTCGAAGTGCCGTGGGCGTTGATATAATCGATGTCGTCCGGGGTCACGCCGGCGCGTGTTATCGCGGCTTTCATACAGCGGAAGGCGCCGTCACCGTCGGGTGCCGGCGCGGTGATGTGATAAGCGTCGCCCGACAGGCCATAGCCGGTGAGCTCGGCATAGATCTTGGCGCCGCGCGCCTTGGCGTGCTCGATCTCTTCCAGCACCACCACCCCGGCGCCCTCGCCCATCACGAAGCCGTCGCGGTCCCTGTCGTAGGGGCGCGAGGCGCGCGTGGGGTCATCGTTGAAATTGGTGGAAAGGGCGCGCAAGGCCGCGAAGCCGGCCAGCGCCATGCGGTTGACCGGGGATTCGGTGCCGCCCGCAACCATGACATCGGCGTCTCCGAGCGCAACCAGCCGCGCCGCGTCGCCAATGGCGTGGGCGCCGGTGGAACAGGCGGTAACCACCGCGCTGTTCGGGCCCTTCAGCCCGAACTCGATCGACACGTAGCCGGAGGCAAGATTGATGATGCGGCCGGGAATGAAAAACGGCGACACCCGGCGCGGGCCCTTTTCATTCAGCGTGATCGCGGTCTCCGCGATGCCTTCGATGCCGCCGATGCCGGACCCGATCAGCACGCCGGTCGTGGCTTGATCGTCGTAGCTTTTAGGCTTCCAGCCGGCGTCGTCGAGCGCCTGGCGCGCAGCACACATGGCGAAGACGATGAATTCGTCGACCTTGCGCTGCTCCTTTGGCTCCATCCACTGATCGGGATTGTAGGTGCCGTTCGAGCCGTCGCCGCGCGGGATCATGCAGGCGATCTGGCAAGCGATGTCGGAAACGTTGAAGCGGTCGATCTTCTTGGCCCCGCTTTCGCCCTTGAGCAGGCGGGCCCATGTCGTCTCCACGCCGCAGCCGAGCGGCGTCAGCATGCCCATCCCGGTGACGACGACGCGTCTCATGGCCGGCTCCAACGCAAATTCGACCTCCTACGCTCCGTCGCGGCGGGCATAGCCGACAAGCCTAACTGTTGAAGCGATCGAGCAGCCGCGTCGGTGTTCGCTCAGCTCTTTGCGTTCTTTTCGAGAAATTTGATCGCGTCGCCAACCGTGAGAATCGTCTCGGCGGCATCGTCGGGAATTTCACAACCGAACTCTTCCTCGAAGGCCATCACGAGCTCGACGGTGTCGAGGCTGTCGGCGCCAAGATCGTCGATGAAACTGGCCTGCTCCGTCACCTTGTCGGGCTCGACCCCAAGGTGCTCCACGACGATCTTTTTCACCCGCTCGCCAATATCACTCATCGTTCCAACCTCGTGCTTTTTAGATTGGGCCGCGATCGGGAATATGATCGCAACCAAACGCGATATGGCCTCGTCGTGGCTGACGGTGGTGAGACGAATGCGATCGCGGAATGTTCGATTAAGACTTCCGCTCGCGGCCGCCCCAGCCGGGCCGAATTTCGGTTACCACACTTCAAATGCGTTGACTAGCAGTGTGAGCCTAGCCGCCTACCCCCTGAAATGCCAAGCATTTCCCGTCAGATCATGGCCATGCCGCCGTTGACGTGGAGGGTCTGGCCGGTGACGTAATGGGCCTCGTCCGAGGCAAGATAGACCGCGGCCGCCGCCACGTCGCGCGGCGTTCCGAGCTTGCCGGCCGGTACCCGGGCGAGAATCGCCTCCCGCTGCTTGTCGTTGAGCCGTTCGATCATGGGCGAGGCGATGATGCCGGGCGCGATGCAATTGGCCGTGACGTTGCGCTTGGCATATTCGGCGGCCACCGATTTCATCATCCCGACGATACCGGCCTTGGAGGCGGTGTAGTTGCCCTGCCCCGGATTGCCCGTGAAGCCGACCACCGAGGAAATGCCGATCAGGCGGCCGTAGCGGCGGCGCATCATGGTCTTCACCGCCGCGCGGGCGAGGCGGAACGGAGCGGTCAGGTTGACCGCGATGACCTGATCCCAGTCTTCGTCGCGCAGCTGCACGAACAGGTTGTCCCGATTGACGCCGGCATTGGCGACCAGGATGTCGAGCTTCTCCATTTTCTCCTCGGCGCCGGGCACCAGCGCCTCGACCGCATCCTTATCGGCAAGATCGCAGGCCAACACGTGCACACGGTCTTTCAGTTCGCCGGCGAGCGTGTCGAGCGCCTCGCGGCGCGTGCCGGAGATGGCGACGGTTGCGCCCTGACCGTGCAGCGCGCGCGCAATCTCGCCGCCGATGGCGCCGGTCGCCCCGGTCACCAGCGCGGTCTTGCCCGTCAGATCGAACATCATGTTTTTCTCCCGGCCTTGAAGGTGGCAACGTCTTCGGGGCTGCCGATGGCGACCGTACTCGCGCCGTCGGCGATGCGCTTGATAAGACCGCTCAGCACCTTGCCGGCGCCCACTTCGTTGAACTCATCGACGCCGGCCTGCGCCATGAACGCCACCGACTCCCGCCAGCGTACCGCGCCAGTGACTTGGCGTACCAGGGCCTGCACAATCTCGGCCGGCGCGCTGACCGGTTTGGCCAGAATGTTGGATACCACCGGCACCACCGGCTGATTGACGTTTACTTGCGCAAGCGCCTGCGCCATCACGTCGGCGGCAGGCTGCATCAGCGCGCAATGGAACGGGGCGGAGACCGGCAGCAGCATGGCGCGCTTGGCGCCTTTGGCCTTGGCAATTTCGACCGCACGCTCGACCGCCGCTTTGTCGCCCGACACAACCACCTGGCCGCCGCCGTTGTCGTTAGCGACCTGGCAGACTTGTTGCCCGGCAGCCTCCGCCGCCACCGCAGCGGCGGTGTCGAATTCAAGCCCGATGAGGGCTGCCATGGCGCCGACGCCGACCGGCACCGCCTTCTGCATCGCCTGCCCGCGCGTCCGCAACAGCCGCGCGGCGTCGGCGAGGCTAAAGGTGCCGGCGGCAGCGAGCGCGGAATATTCACCAAGCGAATGCCCAGCGACGAATTGCGCTTCGCTTTTGAGATCGAGGCCAGCTTCCGTCTCCAGCACGCGCATAACGGCGAGCGAGACCGCCATCAACGCCGGCTGGGCGTTTTGCGTGAGCGTGAGCACATCGCCCGGGCCGTCGAAGATGATAGCACTCAGCCTGTCGCCGAGCGCTTCGTCCACCGCCTCGAACACCTGCCGGGCCGGCGCGAAATTCGCCGCCAACGCCTTGCCCATGCCGACTGCCTGGCTGCCTTGGCCCGGAAATACGAATGCAACCGTCATCCCTCGCCCTTTATTCTTTTTTGGTTCGAAATCGGGCCGAAAGACACCGCCCTGCGTCGATCTGTCAAGTCAAGCCCCGCCGGTAACGAAGCGACAAGCTCTGTCGGCTAAGGTTCTCATTAACCTCTGAGGCCGTGGCGATGAGTATTCTCATCAGTGACGACAATCTCGCGCGTGCACGCAGCGACCCGGCTTTCTGCCAGCAAATGTTGGCGGAAAATCTCGAGCGCCTGCTGGAAGCATTGCACAAGATGCGTGGGGACCGCAGCCCAAGCCCGGAAGCCGCGCGCCAGATGCGCGAGGGCGTCGATCTCGCGGTCAAGCTTGCCGATCGGCTGCAACAGAACAGCGATCACGGCCCGCGGGCGGCGTAACGCCTCATTTTGCCGACGCCTTGCCTTTTCCGCAGAAATCCCTATAAACCGCGCGCTCCGTCGATCCTGGTTGGGAGCTGAACGGACGGTCGTTTTGCGGCGGTTTCGCCGGAAACCGGCAGGACCCGATGGGTCCGTCGTCCCGTGTTCCCGCCTTCAGAGCATTCGAGCCTTTCCCGAAGGGCTCGAGGGGCTAGGCGCCAGGGTCGAGGACCGTTGGGACCAAAAGGGAAAGGCATTCCATGCCGCTATACGAACACGTCTACCTCGCGCGCCAGGATCTCTCCGCGCAACAGGTCGACGAACTGACTGCACAATTGTCCGGTGTCATTGGACAAATGGGCGGCAAAGTCACCAAGACCGAATATTGGGGCCTGAAGTCGCTTACCTACCGCATGCGCAAGAACCGCAAGGCGCACATGACGCTCATCAATGTCGACGCGCCGGCGGCTGCGCTCAACGAGATCGAGCGCCAAGAGCGGCTTAATGAGGATGTTCTTCGCTATCTCACCATACGCGTCGAGGAGCACGAGGAAGGTCCCTCCGCGATGATGCGCAAGGCTGATCGCGATCGCGAGGATCGCGGCGACCGGGGCGATCGGGGCGGCCGCGATCGCGGCGAACGCCGCCCGCGGCGCGACGAAGTCGATGAGGATATCGCGGTCATCGCAGAAACAGTCGTGGAGGAGGAATAGGCCATGGCGTTCTCCCCGCAAGGCGGCGCCCGCCGCCCATTTTTCCGCCGGCGCAAGACTTGTCCCTTCTCCGGCGCCAATGCCCCGAAGATCGACTACAAGGACGTCAAGTTGCTGCAGCGCTATGTCTCGGAGCGCGGCAAGATCGTGCCGAGCCGCATTACTGCGGTATCGGCCAAGAAGCAGCGCGAACTGGCGCAGGCGATCAAGCGTTCGCGCTTCCTCGGCCTACTGCCCTATGTGATACGATAATCCTCAATGAGGTCTCCGGGGATACCCGGGGGCCGATGGTTGGGGCGGACTTTAAGTTCCGTCTCTAACCGCTCATAAGGGGCGGGACAGCTCGTGATGATGCAAATCGGATTGATCGGGATCAGCACCGGCGCGGCGTCTGCCCTGTTGTTCGCCTCGGTGACATCGGGCTCGCTGCTGGCGGTGCTGCTGTTTTATCTGGCGCCGCTGCCGTTGTTGATCGCGGGGCTCGGCTGGAGCCATTGGTCGGCGCTGATCGGCGCCATGTTTGGCACGCTGGCGATCGCGGCCATTTTCGGCTCGGTATTTTTCTTCGGCTTCATGGCGAGTGCCGGCCTGCCGGCCTGGTGGCTCGGCTATCTCGCCATGCTCGCCCGCCCCGCCGCCGGCGGGGGCAATGGCGCCACCCAAGCGATCGAATGGTACCCGTCCGGCCGGCTGGTGATGTGGGCCGCGATCCTTGCTGCGCTGGTCGTGCTGGTCGCCATCCCCAATTTCGGCACCGATGCCGACAGCGTCCGCGCCGGCATGCACCATGCGCTCGCACGGCTGCTGCGGATCGAAACCGGCGAGCCGGCAAGCGGGCCCTTGAGCGTTCCCGGCGTCAACAACACCGAGCGGCTGATCGATTTTCTTGTAGCCGCATTGCCGCCGGCGGCCGCGGTGCTCGCCACCATTACCAACGTCTTCAACCTTTGGCTGGCGGGACGCATCGTGAAGTTTTCCGGGCGGCTTTCGCGGCCGTGGCCGCAGATCGCGGCGATGACCTTTCCGCGCCCGCTCATGGCGGCGCTCGCCATCGCCGTCGGGCTGAACTTTCTCGGCGGCCTTGCCGGCATCCTCGCCGGGGTGGTGGCGGCGGGCCTGTTGATGGCTTACGGGGTACTCGGCTTCGCGGTGCTGCATGCCGTCACCCAAGGCATGAACGCCCGCGGCTTCCTGCTCGGCGGCGCCTATGCGGCGGTGGTGGTGTTCGGCTGGCCGATGCTGGCGCTCTGCCTGCTCGGGCTGATTGAGGCGGCCATCGACCTGCGCGCCCGCGTCGCGCACAAGCGCGCCCCGCCACCCCATTCTTGAACAATCGAGATCAACCTTAGCACACTAGTTTCAATCAAGGAGCAACGACAATGGATGTGATCCTGCTCGAGCGTGTCGGCAAGCTCGGCCAAATGGGCGACGTCGTACGCGTGAAGGACGGCTTCGCCCGCAATTTCCTGCTGCCGCGCGGCAAGGCATTGCGCGCGACCGCCGACAACAAGGCGCGCTTCGAGGGCATGAAGGCCGAATTGCAGGCGCGCAATCTCGAACTCAAGGGCACGGCAGGCCAGCTCGCCGGCCAGCTCGACGGCAAAGCTTACGTCGTGATCCGTCAGGCGAGCGAATCCGGCCAGCTGTTCGGTTCGGTCACGACGCGCGACATCGCCAGCCTGATCAAGGCCGACGGCGCCGAGATCGCCCGCGCGCAGGTAGCGCTTAACGCGCCAATCAAGGCGATCGGTTCGTACAAGGTGCCGCTGGCATTGCACCCGGAGATCGAGGTCGCGATTGCCGTCACCGTCGCGCGCAGCCAGGAAGAAGCCGAGCGCATCGCGCGCGGCGAGAACGTGCTGGTGCCGCGCAGCGAGGCCGAGGAGGAAGCGGCCGCGGCCGCCGCCGCCGCGCAAGCCTTTTTCGAGCCGGAGGTGGCCAAGGCCATGCAGGAGCGCGGGCCGACAACGGGCGAGCCCGAAAGCCAAGCCGAGCCTGCAGAGGGCAAAAAGAAAAAGCCGGCGCGAGCCGCCAAGGCCGCGCCGCCGGCCGAGGACTAGTCGGACTTGTCCGGTTTGGGACCTTTGGCGTCTTTGGACTCTTGGGCGGGTTTCGACGGTTCCACTTTCGGCGGCTCCGCTTTGGCCTCGGCCGGCTGAGAAGCGGCGGGCTCGTGCTCGACAGGCTTGGGCCCGCTCGCCTTGGGGGCTGAGGTATTGGCTTCCTCGTGCTCGCTCGTGGTGGCTTTGGCCTTGCTCTCCGAGGATTTACTCTCGGACGGCTTGGTTTCGGGGGACTTGGTGTCGAAAGATTCGCCCTCCGCCGGCTTGCGCGGCGGAAGCTTGGGCGTCGACGCCTTGGCCTTGCGCTTGCCGCTGCTTGCGCGCCCGGTCGCAAGCTTCCGGTCAATTGCCCGCAGATAGGCGCTGATGGCAGCAGCCGCCTCTCGGCTGGCGGTGTAGTGCGCGCGCAGGAAGTTATCCAGCCGGTAGCGCCTCGCCCCCTTGGCAAGTCCACGCGGCGATTTATGGCAGATCGCGCAATCGGAGGCATAAAGCTGGGCGGGGGTCTTGCCCTTATCTAGATTTTCCTGCGCGGTCGCCAATCCCGCCGTCCAAAGTGTCAGAACCGCAATCGCCGACTCTAGTCGGCGAGTTAAGACCATCATTGCCTTCAGCCTTTTGACTGCATACCGGGTCGCCACGACTCGACAGAATTCAACGATTTTCACCCCCGCATCGATAGCCTATTATCGCGCGATTGTGGCCCGCGCGAGATTTGTGTGCAGGTTTGATATTTGCAGCATTGCTAGGCACATAGAACTTTGGTTTAATACTAAAGTCAGAAACGATTTTTCGTCCCGCGCGTTCGCCTGGCGGGACGACTTTCGCCAGAGGCTGAACCGACGCGGCTATTAATCGCTTATAAATAGGTGAGATGGAGGCGGCCGATGGACCGGTTGCTTCGATTTCTGCTCAAGACCTTTGTGCGGCGGGGAACATTTAGAGTTACGACCTCGCGCGGTACGGTCTTGACTTTCGGCGATGGGACCGGCCAGCCGGTGTCGGTACGTTTTACCTCCCGCGCGGCCGAATGGGCTATTTTGCTCGATCCCGAACTGAAATTCGGCGAAGCCTACATGAACGGCACTTTCGTGGTCGAGCAAGGCACGATCGCCGACGTGCTCGCCATTATGCTCGGGCAAAATACCGACGTTCCGCACTGGGCGCGCCCGCAATATTTCATCCGCTATTTCGCGCGCCGCATCGCCCAGTTCAACCCGCGCAAGCGCGCGCGCCGCAACGTAGCGCATCATTACGATCTTGACGGGCGACTCTATTCGCTGTTCCTCGACGCCGACCGGCAATACAGCTGCGGCTATTTCGAGACTCCCGGGCAATCGCTCGACGACGCCCAGCTCGCCAAAAAGCGCCATCTCGCCGCCAAGCTTGTGCTTGACCGCGGCAGGCCCGGCAAAGCCTTGCGGATGCTCGACATCGGCTGCGGCTGGGGCGGGCTGGGCTTGTATCTCGCCGAAGTCGCCGGCGCCGACGTGACCGGCGTGACACTCTCGCAGGAGCAGCACGCCATCGCCAACGAGCGCGCCGCCGAAAAGGGGCTGAGTGAGCGCGCCCGCTTCCTGTTGCAGGACTATCGCGACGTCAATGGTCCCTTCGATCGCATCGTGTCGGTCGGCATGTTCGAACATGTCGGCGTCGGTCACTACGACACCTTCTTCAAGAAGTCCGCGCAATTGCTGGCCGACGACGGTGTGATGGTGTTGCATTCGATCGGCCGTTCGCAAGGCCCGGCCGCCACCAATCCGTGGATTGCGAAATACATCTTCCCCGGCGGCTACATCCCGTCACTGTCGGAAGTGCTGCCGAAAATCGAACACGCCGGGCTGCTGGTGACCGATATCGAGATTCTGCGCCTGCACTACGCCGAGACGCTGAAAGCCTGGCGCGTGCGCTTCCTCGCCCACCGCGAGGAGATTGAGCGCATCTACGATGAGCGGTTCGAGCGGATGTGGGAGTTCTATCTGGCGGCGTCGGAAATGTCGTTCCGCGAGCAGGCCATGATGGTGTTCCAGATCCAGCTCACCAAGCGCCAAAACGTGGTGCCGATGACGCGCGATTACGCCGCGCGCGAGCAACAGCGCCTGCGTGCCGCCGAAGCGCGCCGGCATCCGCCGCTGCGGCTGGCCGGGGAATAACGAACCGCCGCTCGGGAGCGTCTCCGGTCAAGAAAAAATCCGCCTTACCCACCGCTGTTTGACCCATGTGAATTGCGGGGCAACAACGCATTGCGCGCCATGGGGCCGAGAAAGCTCGTGCTATGCCACAATTCCCGGGTAAGCACAGATATCCATGGCACTCGCTGATTCGACAGCCCGCAAGCAGGTCGAAGAACCTGCCCCGCTCTATCGCGCCGCACCGCACAATATCGAGGCGGAACAGGCTCTGTTGGGCGCAATCCTGGTCAATAACGAAGCGTTTTACCGGGTCTCGGATTTCCTGGAGCCGCGGCATTTTTTCGAGCCGATCCACCAGAATATCTACCAGCTCTCCCGCGACCTGATCCGCGCCGGCAAGCTGGCGACGCCGGTCACGCTGAAGACCTTCCTCGACGCCAATATCAACATCGGCGGGCTCAATGTAAGCCAATACCTGGCACGGCTCGCCGCCGAAGCCACCACCATCATCAATGCTGAGGATTACGGCCATACCATCTACGACCTGTCGATCCGCCGCGACCTGATCCAGGTCGGCGAGGACATGGTCAATCTCGCCTATGACGCGCCGGTCGATTTCTCGCCGCGCAACCAGATCGAGGATGCCGAGCGTAGGCTTTACGAGCTGGCCGAAACCGGCCGCTACGACGGCGGCTTCCAGCGTTTTGCGCAGGCGCTGACCACCGCGGTCGACATGGCCGCGCGCGCCTACCAACGCGACGGCAAGCTGTCAGGCCTTGCCACCCACCTCGACGATCTCGACCGCATGATGGGCGGGCTGCAGCCGTCCGACCTTGTGATCCTGGCGGGCCGTCCGGGCATGGGCAAAACCTCACTCGCCACCAATGTCGGCTACAACGTCGCCAAGGCCTGGCGCGGCGAAGTGCGGCCCGACGGGCACACGATAACCGTCAACGGCGGCATCGTCGGCTTCTTTTCGCTGGAAATGTCGGCCGAGCAATTGGCCACCCGCATCATCGCCGAGCAGACCGGCATCCCGTCGAACCAAATCAGGCGCGGCGGCATCAGCGAGGGCGACTTCGAGCGCATCAAGGATCACTCGATCGAATTGCAAAGCCTGCCGTTCTACGTCGACGAGACCGGCGGCCTGTCGGTGGCCCAGCTCGCCGCCCGCGCACGCCGGCTCAAGCGCCAGCGCGGGCTCGATCTGCTGATCATCGACTACCTGCAACTGCTGCAAGGTTCCACTCGCCGCTCCTCGGAAAACCGCGTGCAGGAAATCACCGAGATCACCACCAAGCTCAAGGCGCTGGCGAAGGAGCTCAACGTGCCGATCCTGGCGCTGTCGCAACTCTCGCGCCAGGTAGAGAGCCGCGACGACAAGCGACCGCAGTTGTCTGACCTGCGTGAATCGGGCTCGATCGAGCAGGACGCTGACGTGGTGCTGTTCGTCTACCGCGAGGAATACTACCACCTGATGCGCAAACCGCTGGAATCCAATCGCGAGAAGTTCGCGGAATGGCTGGCGGAAAGTGACAAGGTGCATGGACGGGCGGAGGTCATCATCGGCAAGCAGCGCCATGGACCAACCGGCACGGTGGAACTTCAGTTCGACGCCCAAGTCACGCGGTTCTCGTCGTTGGCTCGCGCCGACCACCTGCCTGAACGCATTTAGGACCTGGATTCATTATCGGCCACAGCGGCCCGCGAGACGGCACGGGCGTGTGCGGCATCAGATGGAGTTTTCAGCCGCCAGCGGCTTCGACGAATGGCCGCTAATCGGTGCCGGCATCGATAATAATGCGTAAAATCCGGCTCGGGTTGCGCTCGTATTCCTCGAAAGCGGCGCCGACTAGAGCAAGCGGATAGCGTGCCGTGATGAAAACGGACGCGTCGATCTGGCCGGACGCCACCAGCTCGATCGAGGGCGCCATGTCAGCTTGCGTCAGCGCGCGCGCGCCAAGGATGCTGACCTCTTTGAAATACAGCCAAAACGCACTTACACCGGCAAAAGCTTCGTGACTCAAGGAAAAGGAGACGAAGCGCCCGCCCGGCCGCAGCATGTCGATCCCGGCGCGCAACGTTGTTGCTCCGCCCGCCGTATCAATAACCACATCGGCGCCGGTGCCGTCGGTCAGTCGTCGAACCTCGTCCACCGCTGCTTCCGCGCTGGCCCGCACGACGTCGTGCGCACCCATGCACGTCGCCAAGTCCGTTTTCCATTGTGTGCGGGAGACCGCGATGACTCGTCTGGCGCCGGCGAGGACCGCCAGGCGCGTATGCAGGAGGCCGGTGGTTCCTTGTCCCAACACGACCACGGAATCGTCGGCGGTGATGCCGGCGCGCACCTGCGCGTGCCGTACCGTCGCCAGCGTCTCGATGAGGGTTGCTTCAGCCAGCGCAAGCCCGGGCGGCAGCGGGTGAACATACCGCGCGCCCAGGCGAATATATTGGCTGAGTGAGCCTTCGAATTCGCGGCCGATAATCCCGGCATTGCGGCACAAATGCTCGTCGCCGCGCCGGCAACAGTCGCAACGACCGCAACTGATGACCGGATTGATGATGACGTCCTGACCCGGCCGCAACCCGGTCACGTCCGGCCCCACCGCCGCGATGGTCCCGGTGGCCTCGTGCCCGAGCACGACGGGATAATGAACGCCGGGATGTTGGCCCACATACATGGCGAGGTCGGTGTGGCAAACCGCGGTGGCGGCGATGCGCACGACCACTTCGCCCGTTTCGGCAACGGGAACGGGGCGATCGGTCAAAATAAAATTTCTGGGTTGCTGCAGAACAGCTGCTTTCATCGGATGCATACCGGCGTCATTTGGCACCCAGAAGGCCAATCAAGTGGGTATAAAGGCCCAATCCTAGCCGGCGCGCAATGGCAAGCGGATTGAGGAGGGATGGAGGGAATTCCAATGGAAGAGATGTTCATTCAAACCGATGAACAACGGGCAATCCTTGAAACGGTTAAGCGCTTCGTCGACGAGGTGGTAAAACCGAAAGCGCCGATTTTGGATGCTCTGACCGACCCGGCCGCCGGCTATTCCGACGAGATCGTGATGGCGGCCGATGCGCTCGGCATCCGCACGATGACATTATCCGAAAAGTATGGCGGCCTCGGCACTGACTCGCTCACCACTGCGATGGTGGTGGAGGAATTGGCGCGCGGCGACCTCGGCACGTCGGTGGTCATGGCACAGACCCTGAAGCTCGCGCAGATCATGGAAAAGGCGCTCAACGAGGAGCAGCAGCAGCGTTCGCTCGCGATCTTCGCCAAAGATCCGAAGGGCGTGCTGGCGATCGGTATTACCGAGCCGGACAATGGATCGAACTACTTCCTGCCCTACCCGACGCCGATGCGCACCTTCGGCGAGAAGGCCAAAGGCGGCTGGATCGTGAACGGCATGAAACATTTCATCTCGAACGGCAATCGCGCGACCTTCTATCTGGTCTTTATCCAGACCGAGAAGAACAGGCCGATGGCGCAAGGCATGACCTGCTTCCTGCTCGAGCGCGGGCGTCAAGGCTTCAGCATCGGCCACGTGCACGACAAGATGGGCGAGCGGCTTGCCAACAACGCCGAACTCGTCTTCCAGGACTGTTTCTTTCCGGAAGAAAATATCGTCGGCGAGGTCGGCAAGGGTTTCGAGGTCCTCGCCCGCTTCTTTCCTTCGAGCAATTCCTATGCGGCGGCAAGCGTGCTCGGCGTCGCTGTCGCGCTCTATGAGAAGGCAACCCAGTGGGCGAAGGTGCGCGTGCAAGGCGGCAAACCGTTGATCGAGCATGACGGCATCCGCACCCAGCTCGTGGAGATGAAGATGCTGATTGACGCGTCCCGTTCTTACATTCACCGGGCCTGCTGGCTGGCCGACCATCAGGATCAAGGCTGGGACAGAACGCTCGGCGCCCTGCCCAAGGTCATGGCGTCGCAGACCGCCTGGAAGATCGCCACCTGGACCCTCGAGATCCATGGCGGCAGCGGCTACATGAAGGAGGTCGGCGTCGAGAAGCTGGTACGCGACGCCGCCGCCTTCCTGCATTCCGATGGCGTCAACCGCACGCTGTTCCTGAAGGCCGCTAATTTCATGTTCGCGTAAGAGAGCGAGCTATTCCATGGGCGTTTCTTTGAGCTTGCGCCCTCGTTCGAGGTGCCCCGCTGCCACATGGACGGGCAGCGCTCGGGCCGCTATGACCTTGGCGCCATGTCCGAGGCCGAAACCCTAGCCCAGCAACACCTAGGCCCGCCGCCGGCGCTGGCGGCGGACGCGCCCGTCACCGCCGGCCCACCGGCCGCGCAGGCCGGCGGCATCCTCACCGTCGATCTCGGCGCGCTCGAAGCCAATTGGCGCGCGCTGTTGCGCCTCGTCACGCCCGCGGAGTGCGCCGCGGTGATCAAGGCCGACGGTTATGGCTGCGGCATCGAGCCGGTCGCCACCCGGCTGGCGCAGGCCGGCTGCAAGATCTTTTTCGTCGCCGACCGCGACGAAGCCCGGCGCGTGCGCAGCGTCGCATCGGAGCCGGCGATCTATGTGCTGAGCGGCCTGATGCCCGGCACCGCGGCCGCTTTGGCCGATATCCGCGCGCAGCCGGTAATCGGGAGTTTGGTCGAGTTGGCGGAATGGGATGCCTTCTGCACCGCCAACCAATGGCGCGGCGGCGCCGCGCTCCATGTCGACACCGGCATGAACCGGCTCGGCATTTCGGTCGACGAGGCGGCGGCGCTGGCACCGCGCATCCGGGCTGAGAACCACGGCATCAGCTTGCTGATGAGCCATCTCGCCTGCGCGGAGATACCGGAGCATCCGCTCAATGCACGCCAGATCGCGGCGTTTCGAGAAGTCCGCATCCTCTACCGCGGCATCCCCTCCTCGCTCGCCAATTCGTCCGGCATTTTCCTCGAATCAGCTGCGCATTGCGACATCGTGCGGCCGGGGGTAGCGCTCTATGGCGTCAATCCGACGCCGGGGCACGGCAATCCGATGCTACCGGTGGTCGCGTTGCAGGCGCGCATCGTGCAGCTGCGCACGGTGGCGCGCGGCGAGACCGTCGGCTACGACGCGACCTGGACCGCCAAGCGTGCCACCCGGCTGGCGGTGGTGGCGGTCGGCTATGCCGACGGCTACATGCGCTCTGCCGGCGCCTCCGACAAGCGGCCGGGCGCCGACGCCATCGTCGCCAGCCAGCGTTGTCCGCTGGCCGGCCGCATCTCCATGGACCTGATGGCGATCGACATCACCGACCTGCCCGACAACGCGGCGCGGCGCGGCGATCTCGTGACCCTGATCGGCGGCGAGATCAGCGTGGACGAGGTCGCGAGCGTGGCCGGCATCATCGGCTACGAGGTGCTCACCAGCCTGGGGCGGCGCTACCACCGGGTGTACCGCGGCTGAACGGCGCGCCGGGGACCGAGAATCCCCAAATATCAGCACTTTCTTAGGCGATTATCCCCTTGAGGCACGTAGTAATATTGTGACAAAAACCGTGATAAAAATATCACTGTAAACTTACTTGATTTCGATTTGCGCCCGGGCCTAACCGCCGGGATTTCTATTCTTCGATATGTGAAATCAAATGGTCGTACCCTGTAATTTCCAGGCTGCGGACCATGCTGGCCAACAGTGTGGGCGGCAACCGCCAATCATCGGGAAGGTTGGGCAGCGGATAAATCACTTGCTGTTTATTGATTAAATATCTTGCACGTGTTGCGCCTCGCGGGCCAATGAGATCGCCCTTTAATTCTCCATACCGGCAGCCTTGTTCAACGGCGGCTTCGATCACGTCGCGCAGTGTGGGCATCGGTGCAAACGGAAAGGCCATATTATCCAGCTTATTGCCGGGGGTAGATTTGATTAGGCTTTCACTGATATTATTCGCACCATTCGTGAGCGCCATAAGTGGCGCTCACGAAATGGCGAGCCGTTCTAAACGCATCGCAATCTAGGTCACGGCCTAGTTGCTGGTAACGTCCGGGCGGTTTGCCACATCGCGCACCTCCAATTCATCGGGGGTTGTGCAACCACGTGACGGTTGGAAGCTGTGACACGTGGAGCGTCCGAATGATACGCGGCGACCAATGCCACATTGGTCGCCGCAGTCATTTCAATCATCGCTGTCATCCTTGGGAGCTTTGGCGTTTGGATACCAACTCAATAGTCCGTATTCGCCACTCGGCAGACGATGAAAAATAGATGAGTTTTTTCGCAAGGTGGCGCGCACGCCAATCATGGCGTTTGTTTCGTCCTTAGTTGAAAACCGATAGCCTCCAAGTTTGAGAGCCTCAAAAACCTCACGAGGGGATGCCGGTCCCATATCAGCCGACTTGCGCATCTCAAGGTATTCACGTGCAGCCGTAGTAATCGGCTTTCCGTAAAAAGTGTCTGGGCGTATGCGCGTCGAACGATGACGCGGGATACCGCCCTTTTTGTTCGACAATTCCGCTTCTGGATATGGCAATGGATCACCTGCGGCCTCATGCAGACGATTGATAGTCATTTTTGTTTCAGCAATCTTACGTTCAAGCTCTGCTAGGTCCTTTTGAAGCAGATCGATCGCCGGTCTAAACTCTTCGCGCATTTTTTTCGTCCCATGAGCCATCCGCTTCTTGGATTAGGATGGCACTTATGCCCAATTCGATTGGCGCTTTGCCGCCCCACTCGGGGCGGCCCCTTGTTCCGAGCGGATATATAGCAAGGCCCCCCGAAAATTGCTAGCTGGAACAAAACACAAGCGCGGGCGCGTGAACTAAGTATATGTTATTAAATATGTTTTGGGCCGCATTGAGTTTTCCACCATGGCTCAGAACCGCTTGTTAAGGCAATTCTTAACCGCTGATTGGAAACGGAGGCTCGCGACTCTACCTTCTCAGCATGAGTGAAGCGCCAATCGAATTGGGCATAAGTGCCATCCTAATCCAAGAAGCGGATGGCTCATGGTCTGCGCAATGTCTTCAGTATGACATCGCCGCACATGCTCAAACGCGTGACGATATAGAATACGAATTGCAGCGCGTATTGCTTGCTCAGATAGCAATAAGTCTGGAACTAAAGCAGATACCGTTTGCTGGTCTAAAGCCTGCGCCAGAAATCTTTTGGGAAATGTTCGAGCACTCAATAAAGCATGTTGACCTCAAAGAGGCATCATTCGGAATTCCAACATCTCTTCCGGGTATGATGATCGTGCCGCGGTTACAGATTGCAGAACAAAGAGCAGCGTAGCGAATGGCTATCTACGATCATTTAACGCTCTCCGATGCGATCAAACAAGATCGCATTGGTGATTTTGTAGCCCAAGAAGAAAGGCGTGGTGTAAGCCCCGTAGATCGAAAAAAGTTAGAGGCGCTGATTGAGATGGCTGCATTAATTAAGGAAGCTGTGACTACACCGATGCAATCAAAAGGTCGAACATCGCGTTCTGCATCCCGCGATGGTTCGAACGGAAAGTAAATTCTCCCAGATAGCGGTCCATATATTTTGGCGACACATGAATATGTGTCGAGCGGATGGAATTTTTGAACAAGTTCCAAAAACTCTCAACGTGGTTTGTGTGGTGGTACTCATCCCGCCGATAGTTGTACTTCCGCCATTCCATTTTCGAGTGATTGACGGCTTTATGGTCGTACCCTTCCTTTTTCAGTAAATAGTAGGCGCTCCATTCATCGGTCGAAACGGCGGACCCTTTTTCGACGTTGCTGAGAACGACGTTTCGAAGCGTAGTCATCTTCGCATCGGGAATTGTCTTGGCGGCCATACGGCCACCGCGCTCTTTCAGACCCATAACGATGGTCTTGCCGGAGCCGCCCTGACCGCCCGCGCGATACCCGCCAATATATGATTCGTCGAGTTCAACGTGGCCTTTGAGCATGGCGAAGCCATCAGCCTTCGCCATCAGTTGCCGGATTTGATCGCCCATCCGCCACGCGGTTTTATAAGTGACGCCAAGCGAGCGTTCCAATTCCTTGCCGCTCACGCCGTGGCGGGTCGCGACGAAAAGGTAGATCGCATAGAACCAGATTTGCAGCGGTGTTCGGCTGTCTTTGAAAATCGTGTCGGCGCACGGATAAACGTGATCGCCGCAGGACGAGCAGGAGAACGCGCGGCGGCCTGTGAGCTTGTGGAAGGTGCCTTCTACCCCGCAAGCCCGGCAAACGTGCCGTAGGCCATGCCTGACCTCCATAATGTGGGTCAGACAGGCGTCATCGTCCGGGAACCGGGCGAAGAACTCACGAACCGTCAGCTTTCCAAGGTGTTTCTGTGACATGGCGACCTTCCTTGATCGCCAATATGGCATTTCCGAGTACGTGTGTCAAGGGGATAATCGCCCTTTCTTAAAGAATGTTCTTGTAATGTTCTCATCGCCGATTTAGCGTCCTAGAGAGCATTTCGAGGGCGATTCCCCCATGTCCAAGCGCAGCCTGACCTTCATCTGCCAGAACTGCGGCGCTGCTTTCAGCCGCTGGCAGGGCAAATGCGAGGCCTGCGGCGAGTGGAACACGCTCTCCGAAGAAGGCGCCCAGCGCCCCGCCGGTCCCGGCCGCGGCCCCCGCAAGGGCCGGCTGTTCGCGCTCGAGCCGCTGGCGGGCGAGGCCCATGACGCGCCCAGGCTGCCTTCGGGCGTCGCCGAATTCGACCGCGTCACCGGCGGCGGCTTCGTGCGCGGCTCGGTGCTGCTGGTGGGCGGCGACCCCGGCATCGGCAAGTCGACACTGCTGATCCAGGCCGCCGGCGCCATGGCGCGCGCCGGCCACCGCGCGATCTATATTTCCGGTGAGGAGGCGGTGGCGCAGGTGCGCCTGCGCGCCGAGCGGCTGGGCTTAAGCGATGCGCGGGTGGAGCTGGCGGCGGAGACCGCGGTCGAGGACATCATCGCCACGCTGTCGGAGGGCAAGACGCCGCGGCTGGTCGTCATTGATTCCATCCAGACCATGTGGACCGACCTGGTCGAGAGCGCGCCCGGCACCGTGACGCAAGTGCGCGGCTCGGCGCAGGCGCTGATCCGCTTTGCCAAACGATCGGGCGCGGCCATCATCCTGGTCGGCCATGTCACCAAGGACGGCCAGATCGCGGGGCCGCGCGTGGTCGAGCACATGGTGGACGCGGTGCTCTCGTTCGAGGGCGAAGGCTCGCACCAGTTCCGCATCCTGCGCGCCGTGAAAAACCGCTTCGGGCCGACCGACGAGATCGGCGTGTTCGAGATGACCGGCGCCGGCCTGCGTGAGGTCGCCAACCCGTCCGAACTGTTCTTGTCCGAGCGCGATCTCGGACAGCCGGGTACCGCGGTATTCGCCGGCATCGAGGGCACCAGGCCCTTGCTCGTCGAGATCCAGGCGCTGGTGGCGCCGTCCTCGCTCGGCACGCCGCGCCGCGCGGTGGTCGGCTGGGATCCGAGCAGACTTTCCATGGTGCTGGCGGTACTGGAGGCCCATTGCGGCGTGCGGCTCGGCGGCCACGACGTCTATCTCAACGTAGCCGGCGGCTTGCGCATCCAGGAACCGGCGGCCGATTTGGCCGCCGCCGCCGCGTTGGTCTCCTCGCTCGCCAATGCAGCCCTGCCCGCCGATGCGGTCTATTTCGGGGAAGTCTCCCTCTCCGGCGCCATCCGCCCGGTGGCGCAAGGCCCGGCGCGTCTCAAGGAAGCCGCAAAGCTTGGCTTTACCCAAGCGGTCGTTCCCGAAGCGGCGCGCGCGGAGGCCGGCGAACCAAGCCTGAACGTCCGCGATGTCGCCAGCCTGGCCAAACTGGTTGCCGATATCGCGGCGCGCGGCAACCATACCGGCAAAAGTGGCCGACAAGACGGGTGACGGCATCGTGACGCCCCGCTATACACGGGGCGCGCGACTAACCGGCTCCCGCGGCGGCCAGCCGGCGACCGGCCGCCAGAGCAGAAATGGGCTTAAAATTAAGCACTTAAGGCCGATATTGCCGCCCTCATCCGGAGCCGCCAAGCGCGGCGCGGATTCGCCCCGCCGGCATGCCGCCGCGCGCCGGGTGATCTACGCCTACCCGCGGAGCGCGTGAGCCGCCGATGCCGATCACGTTGCTCGATATTCTGCTCCTGGTCGTCATGCTGATCTCGGGGTTGCTCGCCATGATCCGCGGCTTCATGCGCGAGATCCTGTCGATCGGTGCCTGGATCGTCGCCGCGCTGGTCACGCTCTACGGCTATTCGCGCGTGCTGCCGGTGGCGCAAGGCTATTTCAATAGCAACATGGTGGCGGCGGCGGTCACCGTCGGCAGCATTTTCCTGCTCACCTTGCTGATCGTCTCGGTCATCACCGTGCGCGTCTCCGACATGATCCTCGACAGCCGGGTCGGCGCGCTCGATCGCACGCTTGGATTCCTGTTCGGACTCGGCCGCGGGCTGATCATCGTCGTCGTCGCCTTCCTGTTCTTCGCCTGGCTGGTGCCCGACCGCAGCCAACCGGAATGGGTGCGCGACGCAAAATCAAAAGTGGTCCTACAAAGCACGGGACAATGGCTTATCTCCATGTTGCCGGACGACCCCGAAAAGACCATCTTGCAGAAGTTCAAGCGGCGTAAGCCGGAAGACCAGGAGCCGCCGGATACAGGACCCGACCAGCGCACCAATCTGCAAGCGCCAACCGGAACCCGATAGGCATGCAGCAACTCGAGCTAGATCTCGTGCCGACGGCCGACGCCGAAATCGATCCGGACGCCGACCGCCTGCGCGAGGAATGCGGCGTGTTCGGCGTGTTCGGCCATCCGGACGCCGCCGCCATCACCGCGCTCGGCCTACATGCGCTCCAGCACCGCGGCCAGGAAGCCGCCGGCATCGTCAGTTTCGACGGCAAACGCTTCCATTCCGAGCGCCGCCTCGGCCTGGTCGGCGACACTTTCGCCAAACGAGAAGTGATCGACCGGCTTCCCGGCAGCTCGGCCATCGGTCACGTACGCTATTCGACCACCGGCGAGACCATCATTCGCAACGTGCAGCCGCTGTTTGCGGAGCTCGAAGGCGGCGGCTTCGCCATCGGGCATAACGGCAATCTCACCAACGGCATCGCGCTGCGCAAGCATCTGGTGCACGAAGGCGCCATGATGCAATCGACCACCGACACCGAGGTGATCCTGCATCTGGTGGCGCGCGCGCGCCGCAACCGTTTCGTCGACCGATTCGTCGAAGGCCTGCGCCAGCTCGAAGGCGCCTATGCCTTCGTCGGCCTCACCAACAAGAAACTGGTGGGCGCGCGCGATCCGCTCGGCATCCGCCCGCTGGTGATCGGCAAGCTCGACGGCTGCCCGATCCTGGCGTCCGAGACCTGCGCGCTCGACATCATCGGCGCGCAATATGTGCGCGACGTGGATAACGGCGAGGTGGTGGTCTTCGACGAGGACGGCGCGCAGTCGCACAAGCCGTTTCCGCCGATGCAGGCGCGGCCGTGCATCTTCGAATATATCTATTTCTCGCGGCCCGATTCCATCATCGGCGGCCGCAACGTCTACGACGTGCGCAAGAATATGGGCGCCGAGCTCGCGCGCGAATCTCCGGCGAATGTCGACGTGATCGTGCCGGTGCCGGATTCCGGTGTGCCGGCAGCCATCGGCTTCTCGCAGGAAGCAGGCATCCCCTACGAGCTCGGAATCATCCGCAACCACTATGTCGGCCGTACCTTCATCCAGCCGACGCAGGCGATCCGCGATCAGGGCGTGCGGCTGAAGCACTCCGCCAACCGCGCCGTGGCCGCGGGCAAACGCATCGTACTGGTGGACGATTCCATCGTGCGCGGCACCACCTCACGCAAGATCGTCCAAATGATGCGTGACGCCGGCGCGACCGAGGTACATTTCCGCATCGCCTCGCCGCCGATCACACATCCGGACTATTACGGCATCGACACGCCGGAGCGCGACAAGTTGCTCGCCGCCACCCACGATCTGGAAGGTATGCGGCAATTTATCGGTGCGGATTCGCTGGCGTTCCTCTCGGTCGACGGCATCTACCGCGCCATGGGCTCGCCGGCCCGCGATCCCGCGCGCCCGCAATTCACCGACCACTGCTTCACCGGCGACTATCCGACGCCGCTCACCGACCTCGCCGCGCAGGAAGCAAGCCCGCGGCAACTGTCGTTGCTGGCGGAAGCTATTTAATCCCGGTCCTGTTGGCGTTCGCTGATGGCTAAACCGCTCGCCGACCGCATTGCGCTCGTTACCGGCGCCTCGCGCGGCATCGGCGCGGCGCTCGCCTTGCGGCTTGCCGAGGCAGGCGCCCATGTGGTGGCGGCGGCGCGCACCGTCGGCGGCCTTGAAGAGCTCGACGACAACATAAAAGCGGCCGGCGGCAGCGCCACGCTGGTGCCGCTCGACGTGAAGGATTCGGCCGGCATCGGGCGGCTGGCACTGGCGCTCAACGAGCGCTACGGCCGGCTTGACGTGATGGTCGGCAATGCCGGCGTGCTGCCGACCGCCTCGCCGCTCGGCCATATCGAGCCGAAAGACTGGGACAATGTCATGGCGGTCAACCTCACCGCAAATTGGCAATTGATCCGCTGCATGGACCCGCTGCTCCAGCGCGCGCCTGCGGGGCGGGTAGTATTTCTGACATCCGGCATCGCACATTATGGGCGGGCTTATTGGGGACCCTACGCGGCTTCCAAGGCGGCGCTGGAAGCGCTGGTGCGCACCTACGCCGCGGAATGCGAGACCACCAACGTGCGTGTCAACCTGTTCGCGCCGGGGCCCACCAGAACGAGAATGTATCTGTCGGCGTTTCCCGGCGCCGACCGGGCGACGCTGCCGACGCCGGAGCAGGTAGCGAAGGCGATCGTGCCGCTGTGCCTGTCGGAGTGCGCGGAAACGGGCAAGATTTTCGATTTCCGCAAGGGCAAATTTTTGCAGTTCACGGCGCCGGCCTAGCGCTTGCGTTTCGCTCTGCCCTTGAACGGATTGTCCTTCTCGCGCAGCGTCAGGCGGATCGGCGTGCCGGGCAGATCGAAGGTTTCGCGCAGCGAATTCACCAGGTAACGCTTGTAGGCGTCGGGCACGGCGTCAGCGCGGGTGCAGAACAGGACGAAGCTCGGCGGCCGGCTCTTGGCCTGCGTGATGTAGTTGAGCTTGAGCCGGCGCCCGGACACCGCCGGCGGCGGATGCGCGGAGAGCACCTGCTCGAACCAGCGATTGAGCGCCGCGGTCGGAACGCGCCGGTTCCAGACGGCGTAGGCATCGACGATCGCCTGCATTAGCCGGTCGAGACCTTCGCCGGTCAACCCCGACACCGCCACCAGCGGCACGCCCTTCAGCTGCCGCAGCTTGTCTTCGGCCTGCTCGCGCAGCTTGGAAATGGCGCCGACCTTTTTTTCCTGCAGATCCCATTTGCTGACCGCCAGCACCAGTGCGCGGCCCTCCTCCTCCACCAGATCGGCGATGCGCTGGTCCTGTTCCTCGAATGGGTGCTCGACGTCGATCAGCACCACCACCACCTCGGCGAAGCGCACGGCGTTGAGCGCGTCGGCGACCGACAGCTTTTCCAATTTCTCGGCGACGCGTGAGCGGCGGCGCAGGCCGGCGGTGTCATAGAGGAGGAATTGCCGGTTCTGCCAGGAAAGATCGACCGCGATGGAGTCGCGGGTAATGCCGGCCTCCGGTCCGGTGAGCAGGCGCTCCTCGCCGATCAGACGGTTGATCAGCGTCGACTTGCCGACATTGGGCCGCCCGACGATGGCGACGCGGATCGGATGGGCTCCGGCCGGAGCTGCGTCTACCTGCGCCGGCAGCGCGGTGCGCTCAGGCAGGGCCGCACGCAGCGCGTCGTAAAGATCGGCCATGCCTTCGTTATGCTCGGCGGAAATCGGGATCGGTTCGCCGAGGCCAAGCGCGTAAGAGTCCAGGCGCCCTGCCTCGCCGGCCGTCCCTTCCATCTTGTTGGCGATGAGGACGGTCGGCTTGCCCGCCTTGCGAACGATCGCGGCGAAGGCGCGGTCGACCGGAGTCGGCCCGGCGCGGGCGTCGATCATGAAGAACACCGCATCGGCCTGGGAAATCGCGGTCTCGGTCTGCGCCCGCATGCGGCCGGGCAGACTTTCGGGTGCGGCCTCGTCAAGGCCGGCAGTGTCGATCGCGGTGAAACGCAGATCGCCGAGCCGCGCCTCGCCTTCGCGGCGGTCGCGCGTCACCCCCGGCCGGTCATCGACCAGCGCGAGCCGGCGGCCAACCAGCCGGTTGAACAAGGTCGACTTGCCGACATTGGGCCGGCCGATGATGGCGACGGTGAAGCTCATAACACCCTGTCATTGCCGGGCTTGACCCGGCAATCCATCAATAAAGGTCGCAGATGTGTTTGCCAGATGGATGCGCGGGTCAAGCCCGCGCATGACAGCTTCGAGGTCAGCGCGAGAAGTTGCCCGACGTCGGTGCCGACGGCCAAGGCGCGGTCTGCTGCTGCTGCTGTTGCTGCTGCTGGCCGGACGCCGGCCATGGCGACTGTTGCTGGGACGCGGCCTGGTTCGGTTGCGGCGGCGCCGGCTGCGGCTTGGGCTTGCGTTTTACCGTCCGCTTAGGCTTCGGTTTGGGCTTCGGCTTTTCGGCCGGCTCGACTGCGGCCGTCTTCTTGTCCGCTACGCCGGCCGCCGCCTTGCCGTCGGTGCCATTAGCCGGCTGGGTCGACGCGCTTTCGGTCGGCTGTTGCTGTTGTTGCTGCTGCTCGACATAACTCTTCTGGTATTCCTGCGGAATGCCTTGCGAGACGCCGGGCACCCCTTCCGGAAACAGCGGCTTGCGGTCGCCCGGCAGCGGCTTTTTCTGGCTGAGGCCAAAAACATCGAGCTTGTCCATGTCGAAGTTCTCGCACCCGGCGAGCGCCGGCGCGAGGGCGGCCACTGCCGCCAGCAAAACAACGCGATGGAAGCGGCGCATGGCTAATCCTCAGCTCTTGCCGCCGGCGGCAATCAGCGCCGAGAGCACTTCGGCGCGGGCGCGGGCACCCGGCGGCGTCTCGGCATCGGTGGCCATCATATCGATATAGTGGCGCGCCGCGGTGACATCGTGATTGTGCCAGGCCGACAGCGCCAACATTTCGCGCGCGCTCGAGCGGAAGGTGCGGCCAGGCGCCGCGAGCGGATCGAGCCGCTTTCGCATTTCAGCAAATGAAGCGCTGTCCACCAGCAGTATGCCGGCGCGCAAGGCGGCGAGATCTTGCAAGGTCTCGCTGAGCGAAGCGTCGGCGGCGATTTGTTCGTAGTCCTTTACGGCATCGGCGGGCTTGGTCCGCGCCAGCTCGGCGGCGGCGCGAAACCGTGCCAGCACGCGATAGCCGACGGGTGCCTCAGCGGCGATCGCGGCGAAGGCGGCTTCCGCTTCGGCATGCTTGCCCTGATCGCTCAGCGTCAGCGCCGCCTCGAACTTGGCGCCGGCTTCGGCGGCTTGCTTGGCGAGCCACCACTCGTAGCCGCGCCAGGCGCCAATGACGGCGATAATAAGCACTGCAAGCGCAATGAGGTAGATGCTGTAGCGGTCCCACAGCTTCTGCAGCCGTTCGCGGCGGACTTCCTCGTCTACTTCGTGAAAAATATCGGCCAAGAACGGCTCCCACGCCCGCCTAATAGCCCCGGCCGGGCCGGTGGCGGCGTAACCTAACGATGTGGCGGACGCAAGGCAAAGCTGGCCTGCAATCGTTAAGAATCAGGCGTTTAGCCCTTTTTGCCCTTCATCGGATAGACGTGCTCGGGACCCGGGAAGGCGCGGGCGCGCACCTCGGCCGCATAGCTCGCAATGGCCTTTTCGATGCCGGGGCCGAGGTCGCCGAAGCGTTTGACGAATTTGGGAACCCGCGGCGACAGCCCCAGCATGTCCTCCATCACCAGCACCTGCCCGTCGCAGGCCACGCTCGCGCCGATGCCGATGGTCGGGATCGGGACGTTGGTCGTGATCTTGCGCGCCAGCGGCTCGGCCACCGCCTCGATGACCATGGAGAATGAGCCGGCCTGCGCGACCGCCATGGCGTCGGCCTCGAAGCGCGCCCAGTCGGCCTCCTCGCGCCCCTGCGCGCGGAACGAACCGATCACATTGATCGCCTGCGGCGTCAGGCCGACATGCGCCATCACCGGCACGCCGCGCTCGACCAGGAAGGCAATGGTCTCCGCCATGCGCGTGCCGCCTTCCACCTTGATGGCGCCGCAGCCGGTCTCCTTGAGCACGCGCGCGCAATTCATGAAGGCCTGTTCCTTGGAGGCCTCGTAGGAGCCGAACGGCATGTCGACCACCACCAGCGCGCGCTTGGACCCGCGCATCACGGCATGGCCTTGCAGGATCATCATGTCGAGCGTGACGGGCACGGTGGTCTCCAGCCCGTGCATCACCATGCCGAGCGAGTCGCCGACCAGGATGACGTCGCAATGCTTGTCGGCGATGGCCGCGGTGTGGGCGTGATAGGAGGTGAGGCAGACGATCGGCTCAGCCCCTTTGCGCGCGCGGATATCGGGCGCGGTGAGCCGACGGATTTCGTTTTGCACGGACATCGAACTACCTTCCAAACACCGGCACGCCGATGGCGTAAGGATGGAAGTAGTAGCCCAGCGCGAGGAAGATCACGACGCCGACCACCACGACGATAATGTCATTGGTCCAGCCGGTGGGCGCGCTGATGGCGCCGAGGTCGCCGCGCTTCTTGGCGGCGATGCGGGCATAGACGCCCCAAACAAGGAACGAGCCGAACAGCAGCATCGAGCCGAGATCGCCGTTGGACAGCAGATGCGCGAGCGCCCAGGTTTTCACGCCCGCCAGCATCGGATGCTTGAGGATTGCCTTGGTGTGGCTGGGAATGAAGGCGGCGGTCATGAAAATGACTGCGAAGAACATCAGGCCTTCGGTGACGTGGCGCATGAAGGCGGGCGGCGACCAAATCTGCACCCATTCATGCGCGCGGTATTCGCCGTAACCCCAGATGACGAGCGCCAGGCCGACAATGGCGACGACCGAGAACAGTCCGCGATAGCCGTTTTGTCCCAGGCGCGCGATCAAATTGGCGCGCGCCTCGCGGAACGTCACAAAGACATGGGCGCCGAGCATGACGACCAGCCCGATGACGAGGATCAGCAAGCCCATGGCTTAACTCCCGGCAGGGACGGCGCAGTAGAGGGGATGCTCGGCCGCGAGGCAAGAGGCCGGCTTGCCGCTATGCCGCCACCGCATCCCTGTTCTTCACGTCCTTGATATCCGTGAACACAATGCCGGGCGCGCGCTCAGCCGTGTAATCGAGGATGAACTGGTTGCGCGCCATGAACACGCGGTCGCCGTCGAGATCCTCGGCAACGCTGGAATAATTGGCCTGCACGAAGTCGTCGAGCTTTTTCGCGTCGTCGCTCGCAATCCAGCGCGCCAGTTGGAATTCTGGGGTCTCAAAGCCGATGTCCAGACCGTATTCGTCGGCGAGCCGCATCTTCAGCACGTCGAGCTGCAAGGCGCCTACCACGCCAACCAGCGCGGGCGCGCCGTCGAGCGGGCGGAACACTTGCACCACGCCCTCCTCCGCCATCTGCTGCAACGCCTCTTTCAGCTTCTTCGCCTTCATCGGATCGCCGAGCTTGACGCGGCGCAGGATTTCCGGCGCGAAATTGGGCACACCGAGGAACGCGATGTCTTCGCCTTCGGTGAGCGTGTCGCCGATGCGCAGCGTGCCGTGATTGGGAATGCCGACCACGTCGCCGGCATAGGCCTCGTCGGCGAGCGCGCGGTCCTGGGCGAAAAAGAATTGCGGCGCAGAAAGCGTGATCGGTTTGCCGGTGCGTGCGAGCTTGGCCTTCATACCGCGCGTGAGCTTGCCGGAGCACAGCCGCGCAAAGGCGATACGATCGCGGTGATTGGGATCCATATTGGCCTGGATCTTGAAGACGAAGGCCGTCATGGCATTTTCGTGGGCATCGACCTTGCGCGTGTTGGCGCTTTGCGCGCGCGGCGCCGGCGCGAAGCCAGCGAGCGCGTCGAGCAAATCCTTGACGCCGAAATTCTTCAGCGCCGAGCCAAAGAACACCGGGGTGAGATGGCCCTCGCGGAAGGATTTGAAATCAAAATGCCGACAGGCGTCCTTCACCAGCGCCAGCTCTTCCGCGACGGCATGAGCGTCGAGCATCGCGTTTTTCGCCGCCAGCGCGGCGAGATCGAGCGGCTGGCGCGCGACGGTTTTGTCGTCTTCGCCGACCTGCCGCATCTCGTCGGTGGTAAGATCATAGGCGCCGGCGAAGTCGCGGCCGCGGCCGATCGGCCATGTCATCGGCGCGGTGTCGAGCGCCAGCGTCTTCTCGATCTCGTCGAGCAGTTCGAACGGATCGCGGCTCTCGCGGTCCATCTTGTTGATGAAGGTGACGATCGGGATGTCGCGCAGCCGGCACACTTCGAACAGCTTGCGGGTGCGCGCCTCGATGCCCTTGGCGGCGTCGATCACCATGACGGCGCTGTCGACCGCGGTGAGCGTGCGGTAGGTGTCCTCCGAGAAGTCCTCGTGGCCCGGCGTGTCGAGCAGGTTGAACACGCAGCCGTCGCAATCGAAGGTCATCACCGAGGTGACGACCGAAATGCCGCGCTCGCGCTCGATCGCCATCCAGTCGGAGCGGGTGGCGCGGCGGTCGCGTTTGGCCTTGACTTGGCCGGCGAGATTAATGGCGCCGCCGAACAGCAGGAGCTTCTCGGTCAGCGTGGTCTTGCCGGCGTCCGGGTGGGAGATGATGGCAAAGGTGCGCCGGCGCTCGACCTCACGCGCGAGTGGCGTTTGCGGGATCGAATCGGCGGGGCTGAGCGGCCTGTTCATGGGCGGCATGTGGCAGGGAAAGCGCGCAGGATCAAGGGGCACACCGATAGTCACAATCCTGCGAGCGCGGCCGCCGCGCCGCCGGCACGGTGTTAGCCTTGCCGCCGATCGACCCGACCGGTGGTGACTTCAATGGGCTTTCGCGCGGCCGCGCTCGTTCTGTTCGCCGTTTTCTGTGCCGCGCCGGCGGCGGCCGACGCCGGCCGCTTTGCCGCGGAGCCGGTCGTCACCGTCGCGCCGGCCGCGGCCGACGATACTGTCGAGATCAAGGCGAGCATCGACATCGCAGCACCGCGCGCCAAGGTATGGGCCGTCATGAACGATTGCGCGCGCGCCATGCGCTTCATCCCCGGCCTAAAGCGCTGCCGGGTTCTCGATCGCGATCCCGCCGGCCGCTGGGACATTCGCGAGCATCGTATTTCCTGGATGTGGTTCCTGCCCGATGTGCGCAGCGTATTCCGCTCGGACTATGACCCACCCAAGCGCCTGCGCTTCCGCCGCATCGGCGGCACCTTGAAGCATTCGGCCGGCGAGTGGCGGCTGGAGAATATCGACGGCGGCAGCGCCACCCACGTGACCTATGACGCGACCGTCTCCGCCGACATCCCCGCGCCCCAATTCATGGTGGAGGCGGCACTCAAGCGCGACATCGCGAAGGTGCTGCGGGGATTGCGGCGCGAATGCACCGCCGCCGCGCAAAAATAAGCCGCGCGGCCGGCGCCGGCTCAGCCGCCGCCGAAGGCCTCAGCAAGCTTTTCCGGCAAATCCCGCGCCTTGACCCGTCCCAGCGCCGGGTCAAGCGCCGTGCAGACCCGCGTTTCCGCACATTCGACGGCAAGGGTGCCGGCATTGAAGACGCGATGATGCAGGTCGAACGCGCAGCGATGCAGCTTGGCGACGCCGGTTTCGATCAGCAGTTGGTCGCCCCATCGCGCGGGCGCCAGGAATCGACTCTTGTATTCAACGACGGGAATACCGTCGATGCCGTATTCGTCGATCAGTGCTTTCAAGCTCAGGCCACCGCGCGCCAGCAGAGCATGCACCGCCTGATCGAACCAGATGAAGAAATTCGGGTTATAGACGATCCCAGACGGATCGCATTGACCGAATTGGACCGTGAAGCTGTGCTGGTTGGAGAGCATAATGGCGACGGCGCGCTATTGCAGGGCTTTACGGTATTGCTCCGGCTTGAAACCGACCAGCAATTTGCCGCCGCCGAGCTCGAGCACCGGGCGCTTGATCATGGACGGCTGCCTGAGCATCAGCGCGATGGCTTTCCTTTCGGTGAGACTTGATTTGTCCTTGTCTGGGAGCTTCTTGAAGGTCAGGCCGGCGCGGTTAAGCAAAGTCTCCCAGCCGGCCTTGTTGGCCCAGCCTTCCAGCTTGGCACGCTCGACGCCGGCGGACTTGTAGTCATGAAAGGCATAGTCGACGCCGCGCCGGTCGAGCCAGGCGCGCGCCTTCTTCATGGTGTCGCAATTTTTGATGCCGTAGATGGTGATGGGCATGGGAAACCTTTAGGTGCCAAAATCCGACGCTTCCTTAATCATCTTCTGTACCTGACTGATCGTACGTGGTGGCTCTGTCATGTGAATTATGGCGTGGCAATTGGGACATACCGGCCGCAGATCACGAATCGGATCGGTCTTAATGCGGGATCGAGTCCTACTTAGTGGATTTAGGTGGTGAACGTGAATATAGCCGGCAACCTCCGATCCATAAATACTTGTCAATGAGTCTCCGCAAACGACACAAGCAAATCCATAATAATCAATACAGGCACGTCGCGCATTCGGATCGCGCTCATACCGATTGACGAGCACTTGGACCGCAGCGCCTTCGCAATATTTTTTCCCGACGATAACCCTTCCGAAATGTGAAAATTCTGACAGTACCACGGTTGAGTTAGGTTAATTCCCGTGGCGCGCGAAATGTAATCCACAAATTCAGGTGAATGATTGCCTTTAGTCGTCGTATGCCGCGGTCCACGCGCCGCAATTTCAATTGCTGATTTATGAAATTTGTACAGTTCGCGATAAAGATATTCTGCGTCCGATAAATTAGCATCACCCCCATCGCAATCCGGAGCGTTCTTGTACGGTGTTTTGCTTAGAGATAGACGCTTCTCTTTGGACAGCTTTGGTGGCAATGTCTTGAGCAGAAAATGAAACCAACCCGAACCAACTTGCAGAACTTCTACGAATCTAACCTTCAGCATCAGGTTTTCTCGGTTTATCCTAATACCCCATTTGTCTGGCGCGATCCTGTTTGCAATATCAATTGAACGGCCTACTAACCGTAAAATGTTTGGAATTTCCTTTTTTGGAATCAGCCTACTCACTGCGGCTGAAATTTTCGGTATGCGTTCGTAAGGCGGCATAAGAAATTACTCCCACTCGATCGTCCCCGGCGGCTTCGAGGTCACGTCATAGACCACGCGGTTGACGCCCTTGACCTCGTTGATGATGCGCGTCGCCACCATCGCCAAGAATTTCATATCGAACTGATAAAAGTCGGCGGTCATGCCGTCGGTCGAGGTCACCGCGCGCAGGCCCACCACGTATTCATAGGTGCGGTGGTCGCCCATGACCCCGACGGTCTTCACCGGCAGCAGCACGGCAAACGCCTGCCAGATGCCGTCGTATTGCCCGGTGCGGCGGATCTCCTCGATGAAGATTTCGTCGGCGTAGCGCAGGATGTCGAGCTTGTCGCGCGTGACTGCGCCCGGGCAGCGGATGGCAAGCCCCGGCCCGGGGAACGGATGGCGGCCGACGAAACCTTCCGGCAGGCCGAGCTCGCGGCCGAGCGCGCGCACCTCGTCCTTGAACAATTCGCGCAACGGCTCGACCAGCTTCATGTGCATGCGCTCGGGCAGGCCGCCGACATTGTGATGCGACTTGATGGTGACCGACGGCCCGCCCGTGAACGACACGCTTTCGATCACGTCCGGGTAAAGCGTACCCTGTGCGAGGAATTCCGCGCCGCCGACGTTCTTCGCCTCCATGTCGAACACGTCGATGAACAATCGGCCGATGATCTTGCGCTTCATCTCGGGCTCGTCGATGCCGTCGAGCGCCTTGAGAAAAGTGTCGGCGGCGTCCACGCGTCTCAGCGGGATGTTGTAAGAGTCGCGAAACAGCGTCACCACTTTCTGCGCCTCGCCCAGCCGCAGCAGGCCGTGATCGACAAACACGCAGGTGAGCTGATCGCCGATCGCCTCGTGGATCAAGACCGCTGCGACCGCGCTATCGACGCCGCCGGACAAGCCGCAGATCACGCGCGCGCGGCCGATCTGGTCGCGGATCTTCTCGATCGCTTCTTCCTTGAAGGCGCGCATGGTCCAGTCGCCCTTGCAGCCGGCGATATTGCGCACGAAATTGCGCAACAGCGCCGCGCCATGCGGGGTGTGCATCACTTCGAGATGGAACTGGGTGGCGTAGAACTTGCGCGCGTCGTCGCCGATCATGGCGATCGGCGCGTTGGCCGACGTGCCGAGCACCTTGAAGCCTTCGGGCAGCGCGGTGACGCGGTCGCCGTGGCTCATCCAGACCGGGTATTTTTCGCCCTTACGCCAGACGCCGTCGAGCAGCGGGCTGTCGGCGGCGACTTCGACTTCCGCGCGGCCGAACTCGCGATGGTGGCCGCCCTCGACCTGGCCGCCGAGTTGCTTCGCCATCGCCTGCTCGCCGTAGCAGATGCCGAGCACCGGTACGCCGGCTTCGTAGATTGCCTTGGGAGCGAGCGGTGCGTCCTTGTCGAGCACGGAAGCGGGGCCGCCGGAGAGGATCACCGCTTTCGGCCGCATATCCCTAAAGGCGGCTTCCGCCTTCTGGTACGGCACGATCTCGCAATAGACCTTCTCCTCCCGCACCCGGCGCGCGATCAGCTGGGTGACCTGGGAGCCGAAGTCGACAATGAGGACCTTGTCGTGCATGGACGGCGCTGTCGCCCGAACTGGTTCGGAATCGGGCTCGTAAGGCCGTCCGGGGCGGCTTTTTGCGGGCATTCCGGTTCCGGGTCAAGCCAGTTGAGCGATGTCCAGTAACGCAATGTTAGCCTCGAACGTGCTTAGAAAATGGCTCGAAACCGGCTTGTGCACAGCCGGACTTGCCGGAGTCGCGATGGTCTTCGAAACCCAGCGCCTGCGCATGGCGCTCCCCGCCTCAGGGCGCGAGGCGACGCGCGCCATGCTGTTCCGCGAGAGCCTGCCATAGATGGCCGAGCGCTGGGCGCTGGCGCTGGCCTGGGCGCTTTCGCCTACGCGCATCACCGGGCTGCCAAACCTGGCGCGGCTGTACTTCAACGAGCTGCTGGCACCCGATTACGCCCTGCCCGATCCCGAGCGCGCGCTTGCCAACCCGCCCGGCCTGGCCGGCATCGTGCACGACCTCACGCTGCCGACGCTGCTCGCCGCTTACCGGCGCGGGCTTTACCCACTCGCCCACGTCGCGCCGCTGAAATGGTGGTTGCCGCCGCGGCGCTCGCTGCTGCTGTTCGACGCTTTCCACATGTCGAACAACCTGCGCCGGCTGATGCGACAGCAGCGCTACACGGTGACCTTCGACCAGGATTTCGAGAGCGTGATTCTCAATTGCGCCGGGCGGCGCGCCGGGCGCTGGCACCTGACCTGGATCACGCCGCGGATGATGCGCGTCTATGCAGAGGCATACGATGCCGGCCATGCCCATTCATTCGAAGTGTGGAACGCGGACGGCGAGCTGGTGGCCGGCGGCTATGGCGTGGCGATCGGCAAAGCGTTCACTTTCGATTCGCAATTCACCCACGAGGACAACGCCACCAAGGTCGGCATGGCGGTGCTGAATTGGCACCTGGCGCGTTGGGGCTTTCACTTCAATGACGGCAAGCTGATCGGCCCGTTGTGGCGCAGCGTCGGCTTCCGCGAAATGCCGCAGCGCAAATTTCTCAAGCGCCTGTCGGACGCGATCCGCGAGCCGGCTCGCAACGGTCGCTGGCAGGTGGAGGCCGATGTGGCGACGGTATCGAATTGGCAGCCGGGCGCCTAGCGATTCCGGTTCAGCGTCTCGTCAATACGCTCACAAAAAACCCGTCGGTCTCCGTCGTGTGCGGCGTCATGGTGATGCCGTCGTCCGACAGCCGCGCCGCCTTGGCAAACATGAAGGCGCGCTCGCCCAGCGCCTGCGCGACCTCAGCCGGCGCCTGCACCGAGAAACCCGTGTGGCGGCCGAGGAAGGCGCGCACCTGCGCGGCGTTCTCCTCCTCCAGCACCGAGCAGGTGACATAGGCGATGCGGCCGCCGTCTTTCAAAAGCGGTACCCCGCGGTCGAGCACTTCGACCTGCTCCTTGATGCGCTGCTCGAGTGCGCCGGGCCGCATGCGCCATTTGGCGTCCGGATTGCGGCGCCAGGCGCCGGTGCCGGTACAGGGCGCGTCGATCAGCACCAGATCGATGCGGGCGCCAAGATCGTCGAGCTCGGTGCCGACCGATTTGGGCGTGCGCACCTGCACATTGCGCGCGCCCGAGCGCTTGAGCCGCGCGTGGATCGGCGCCAGTCGTCGCTTGTCGTCGTCGGTAGCATAAAGTTGACCCTTGTTTTGCATCATCGCGGCCAGCGCCAAAGTCTTGCCGCCGGCGCCGGCGCAGAGGTCGACTACCTGCTCGCCCGGCTGCGCGCCTGCGAACAGCGCGGCAAGCTGCGAGCCTTCGTCCTGCACTTCGATCATGCCCTTCAGAAAGGCTGGTTCGGCATGGATCGCCGGGCTCTTGGCGTCGGCGGCAAGACGAAGGCGCAGACCCCAGGGTGACCAGCGCGTGGGTTCGGGGTTGAATTCCGACAGCATAACGGCGGCCTTGTCACGCTCGCCCTTTAACGTGTTGACGCGCAGATCGAGTGGCGCGCGCGCGCTAAGCTCCGCGCCTTCCTGCGCGCGCGCATCACCGAATGCGCGCTTGAAATGCGGTTCGAGCCATTCCGGATAATCGCCGACCACATGCGGCGGCGCGCCAGCAAGACCGGCCGCGTCGAGCTCGTGTCGCTCGTCCTCGCTCAACGCCGCGGGCGCATAGCGCGAACCGTCGGCGAGCTTGGCGATCGCTACCGTGTCAAGGTTGCGCTCGTGCTTGAGCATGCCGAGCAGGATGGCGCGCGGCTTCTCGGCGCCCATAATCCAGGCGCTCGACGAACGCCTGCGCAGCGCGTCGTAGACCAGACCGGCGATGGCGGCACGGTCGCCGGAACCGGCAAAGCGATGCGCCAAGCCCCAAGCTTTCAGCGCGTCGGCGGCCGGCCGGCGCTCGCCCTCGATCATACCGAAAACTTCAATTGCCGCGGCAAGCCGCGCGCCGGGCGTCATGACAGACCGAACAGGATGTCGACCGCGAAGATCATCCACATGACGACCAGTACCAGCGCGCCGATGCCATAGAAGGCGCCGCGAAGTTGCACGTTGTTGCTGGTGACATGCACGCCGGCTTGCAGGATGCGAAAGGTCACGAAGATCCAAGCCAGCGCAACGAATGCAAGATCGGCGTGCCGGGTAATAATTACTAGGATGGTCAAGACATAGAATAGAACCGGCAGCTCGAACTGGTTGCCGAAGGAATAGGCAAATTGCGTGGCGCGCTGTGGCCATTTCGGCTCGCGCATCGCGATGTCGGGATAGCGCGTCTCGCCGCGTTGGAGCGCGCTGCCGCGGAAATACATCATGCCGAGCATCAGCGTGAAAGTAAGAAGAACCTGGGCGAACAGCGGCAGCAGGACGGTTGTAATCGTCATGACGGCTTCCAACTCAAAAACAAACGCGCCGCCGCCGGGTTCAAGTACGACCCGGGTAATTCGGGCTCTCGCGCGTGATGGTCACGTCGTGCACATGGCTTTCACGAATGCCCGCGCCGGAGATGCGCACGAATTCCGCTTTGCTGTGGAATTCGTCCAGCGTCTTGGCGCCGACATAGCCCATCGCGGCGCGCAACCCGCCCGACAACTGGTGTAGCACATTGGCGACCGGACCCTTGTAGCCGACCTGGCCCTCGACGCCTTCCGGCACCAGCTTGAGCGCGTCCTTGATGTCCTGCTGGAAATAACGGTCGGCCGAGCCGCGCGCCATGGCGGCGACCGAGCCCATGCCGCGATAGCTCTTGTAGGAGCGCCCCTGATAAAGGAACACCTCGCCCGGCGTCTCGTCGGTGCCGGCGAGCAGCGAGCCGACCATGGCGCAATCGGCGCCGGCAGCCAGCGCCTTGGCAAGATCGCCGGAATATTTGATACCGCCATCGGCAATGACCGGCGTACCGCTTGCTTTGGCGGCCTCCACGCTGTCCATGATGGCGGTGAGCTGCGGCACGCCGACGCCCGCCACCACCCGCGTGGTGCAGATCGAGCCGGGACCGATGCCGACCTTGATGGCGTCGGCGCCGCAATCGATCAGCGCCTTGGCGCCCTCGACCGTGGCGACATTGCCGGCCACCACCTGCACCGCATTCGACAGCCGTTTGATACGCACGACGGCGTCGAGCACGTAGCGCGAATGGCCGTGCGCGGTGTCGACAACAACAAGGTCGACGCCGGCGGCAATCAACGCTTCGGTACGCGCAAAGCCGTTGTCGCCGACGGTGGTGGCGGCGGCAACGCGTAAGCGCCCCTGCTCGTCCTTGCAGGCATTCGGGTTGGCGACAGCCTTCTCGATGTCCTTCACAGTGATCAGACCGACGCAGCGATACTGATCGTCCACCACCAGGAGCTTCTCGATGCGGTGCTGGTGCAGCAGGCGCTTGGCCTCGTCCTGGCTGACGCCCTCGCGCACGGTGACGAGCTTGCCTTTCGTCATCAACTCGGCCACCGGCTGGCGCGGATCGTTGGCAAAGCGCACGTCGCGATTGGTCAGAATGCCGACCAGCTTGCCGGCCTTGCCGTTGCCGCCGCCTTCCACCACCGGCACGCCGGAGATGTGGTTCTCTTTCATCAGGTCGAGCGCCTGCTGCAGCGTAGCGCGCGGCTCGATGGTGAGCGGGTTTACCACCATGCCGGATTCGAATTTCTTCACCTGACGCACTTGGGCGGCCTGCGCGTCCGGCTCCAGATTGCGGTGGACGACTCCCATACCGCCGGCCTGCGCCATAGCGATGGCCATCTGCGCCTCGGTCACGGTGTCCATGGCGGAAGCGAGAATGGGGATATTCAGCGGGATCGAGCGAGTGACGCGGGAGCGGATATCGACATCGGCGGGCAGCACCTCGGACAGGCCGGGCTTGATCAGCACGTCGTCGAAAGTGAGCGCTTTGCGCGGGTTTTTGTTGTTTTTCGGTGCCATCGCCAACTCCGTCTCACCCAAAAAGGGAGGCGAGACCGGCTGCCGAAGGCTGAAAAGACGCCTGTGCGAGGGGTCCCTCGCCCGACTTCAGGGCCCGCTTTTGGGTTGGCGTGGGTCAGTAGCATGAGTGGGCTGTGATTCCTACCCCATTCGCAGATGGTTGTTATGAACCGGTAAAAGCGGCCTTTCCTCCGCCACAGCTTTCCGGTTCAAGTCGGCTGCTTTGAGCCGGAATCAGCCTTTATCCCATGCGCCCTGACCGCATCGTGCCGCTGATCATCGCGGTCGCCTTGTTCATGGAACACATGGACGCCACGGTGATCGCCACCTCGCTACCGGCGATCGCGGCCGATATCGGCGCCAATCCGCTGGCGCTCAAGCTCGCGATCACCTCCTATCTGTTGTCGCTGGCGATCTTCATCCCGGCGAGCGGCTGGTCGGCCGACCGCTTCGGCGCCCGCACGGTGTTCCGCGCCGCCATCGCGGTGTTCGTCATCGGCTCGATCGGCTGCGCGCTGTCGGACTCGCTCACCGATTTCGTCATCGCCCGCATCGTGCAGGGCATGGGCGGCGCGATGATGACACCGGTCGGCCGCCTGATTCTGGTGCGCAGCATCCCCAAACGGGAACTCGTCAGCGCCATGGCCTGGGTGACGGTGCCGGCACTGATCGGGCCGGTACTAGGCCCGCCGGTCGGCGGCTTCATCACCACTTGCGCCAGCTGGCACTGGATCTTCCTAATCAACGTGCCGATTGGGCTCATCGGCATTCTGCTCGCCACCCGCTACATCGAGGACCTGCGCGCTGAAAAGCATGAGCGCTTCGACGTTGCCGGCATGGTGCTGGCCGGCCTCGGCATTGCCGGGATTGCCTTCGGCCTGTCGGTGCTGGGGCTCAATTTCCTGCCATGGACTGTGGTGGTGGCGCTGGTCGCTGGCGGCGCCATTTTCATGACCGCCTATCTCGTGCATGCGCGCCGCACGCCGGTGCCGGCGCTTGATCTCACCTTGTTTCGGCAACGGACATTTCGCGCCAGCGTGACGGGCGGCTTCATCTTCCGGATCGGCATCGGCGCGCTGCCGTTCCTGCTGCCGCTGATGCTGCAAGTCGGCTTCGGCATGTCGCCGTTTCAATCCGGCCTGATCACGTTCGCCTCGGCCATCGGCGCCATGACCATGAAGGTTGCGGCCGCCACCATTCTGCGCCGCTTCGGCTTTCGCACGGTCCTCCTCGCCAACGCCGTCATCAGCTCGGCATTTTTGGCAACTTGCGCGGCGTTCACGCAAGCCACGCCGGTCGCCGCCATGCTCGCCCTGCTGCTGGTCGGCGGCTTCTTCCGCTCACTCCAGTTCACCTGCATCAACACGCTGGCCTATGCCGAAGTAGAAACCGCCCGGGTAAGCCGGGCCACCGCGCTGGTGAGCGTCGCCCAGCAGCTGGCGATCTCGGCCGGAGTCGCGTTCGGGGCCCTGGCGGTGGAGATCACGGTCGCCCTGAGGGGTCATGGCCCCTTGGAGGCAAGGGATTTCCCGCCGGCCTTTCTGGTGGTGGCAGCGATTTCGGCCCTGTCGGCGTTCATTTTCGCCCGGCTGTCGCCCGATGCCGGTGCGGAACTGGCCGATCGAACCCCGACCCCGACCGAGCCCTCCGATCAGCGGGTCGGCTAAGCTGTCGCGACGGCATAAGCAAGAATTTCGGATCGTGCGCTAACCGCGAAACCCGGTCGCCAGCAGATAGAGCTCGGCGGAGTCGGCGCGGCTGGCCGGCGGCTTCATGTGCTTCACTTGCTTGAAGTCGCGCTTGAGTGCCGCCAGCAGCGACGCCTCGGTGCCGCCTTGCAGGACCTTCGTCAGGAACGTGCCGCCGGGCTTCAAGACTTCGCGGGCCAATTCGGCGGCCGCCTCCACCAGCGCCATAATTTTCAGATGGTCGGTCTTGGCGTGGCCGGTGGCATTGGCCGCCATGTCGGAGAGCACCACGTCGGCGCCGCCGCCGAGCATGGTCTTCAATTTCT
>Ga0307428_1000196_pt1 | contig 48394 bp, 51 predicted proteins | sample SalMarWE160240MG_FD_202161 | JGI IMG/M metagenome (GOLD analysis project Ga0307428, IMG submission 202161) | Salt marsh sediment microbial communities from the Plum Island Ecosystem LTER, Massachusetts, United States - WE1603-240 | ecosystem: Environmental > Aquatic > Marine > Intertidal zone >...
TGCCCACCCAACAATTGTCTCCATCCGCCAAACAGTATATGGATTGATCGAGAGAACAGCTCCCTCAACCCGCTAGCTAAGGTACGAGACCTTCATTCTTGGTGTTTGTCCGACTGCTGAAAGAAAAATACGCCCGAAGGGACTTGAACCCCCAACCCCCGGTTCCGAAGACCGGTGCTCTATCCAGTTGAGCTACGGGCGCGTAAGGGAAAAAACTGGGAGGAGCGACGGGACTCGAACCCGCGACCCCCAGGACCACAACCTGGTGCGCTAACCAGCTGCGCCACGCTCCCCATAATTATTAACCACCTACGCCCGGGAGGATTCGAACCTCCGGCCAACGGCTTAGAAGGCCGTTGCTCTGTCCACTGAGCTACGGGCGCATCTTTACCAGAGCGGAAGACGGGGATCGAACCCGCATTGCTGGCTTGGAAGGCCAGTGCTCTACCATTGAGCTACTCCCGCGTATCGGAGAGGCCGGATTCGAACCGGCGGCCTCAGCGTCCCGAACGCTGCGCGCTGACCAAGCTGCGCCACTCTCCGTACAACCTTACTCAGCCACCCAGGGTGACGAAGTACGTTCGTCCGTTCCGCAGGATAGTTAGCATCAGGGTCGTATTATTATCCATCTCGCCGACAAGCGCGTTCCATTCGTCGACCGAATCAACCTTCTGTCGGTTGATCTCGCGGATGATATCGTTCGCTTCCAACCCTGCCCAATCCGCCCTGCTCCCTGGAGCAACATCCATTATGACAACTCCCTGCGCGGAATGCAATCCCAGGCGCTGTCCAAGGGCGGAAGTGATCGGTCCTACAGTGAGTCCGAACTTCTCCACGGCTGCTGTCTCACTCGCCTCTGGGGTATTAGTACCGTAGATCTCCTCTTCACTCGGTTTCTCTACCAGGGCAACCTGGAAGTGGCGCGTCTCCTTGTTGCGGATGATCTCCAGATCGACGGTCGTTCCGACCGGTTGCAACGAGATCGTATGGATGAGGTCGTCGGTCGAGCCTATTACCTCGTCATCGACCTTGGTGATGACATCTCCGGACTCGATTCCCGCACCCTCGGCAGGAGATCCCGCAATGAGATCGGAGACGAGAACTCCCTCGCCAACCTTGACCCCAAAGGCCTCTTCCATGGCTGGAGTGATATCCTGAATGTAGACGCCGAGGTAGGCACGGGTGACCCTCCCGGTTGTCACGAGCTGATCGAGGACCGCCTTCACCGGATCGATGGCGATGGCAAAGTTGATCCCCTCGATGGCAACCCCGTTCGATGATTGACGCGCGATCAGGGTGTTGATTCCGATGACTTTGCCAAACGCGTTTACCAGTGGGCCACCGCTGTTTCCGGGGTTGATCGCGGCGTCGGTCTGGATGAGGTTGTCATAGTAGCCTACACCGCTTGGCTTCTGCAGGTCGCGATCGAGCGCGCTGATGATCCCCATGGTGACGGTGTACGACATCCCGACCGGATTTCCGATGGCAATCGCCCAATCGCCGATCTCAAGGGCAGAGGAATCTCCGAGTTCTGCCGTGGCGAGGCCCGAGGTGTCTCCTTCGAGCCGGAGTACGGCAATGTCCAACTGCGAGTCGCTCCCCACTACCGCGGCGATCCATGTCTCTCCCGCGGGGCTCGTCGCACGGATCGTTGTTGCACCGTCGACAACGTGTGCGTTGGTCAACACGAGCTTCTCGCCGGCATAGTCGATCACGACGCCGGACCCAATGGAGTGCCGCTCCTGCGGCTCAGGTGCCTGTGGTTCGCCGAAGAACCGGCGAAAGAACGGATCGTTGAACAGGTCATCAAACGTACTCGATACCTCCGCTGCTCCGGTGACGTCAATCCGCATCACCGCCGGACTGACCGTGGCGATGGCGTTCTTGACTGCGGCTTGGCCGGAGTCAGCGATCGCTTGATTAACGGATGTGTCCTGTGCGATGACGGATGTCGTCCCAACAGCGAGTTTCCCGTCAGAGTTATTCAACCAAGTGAAAGATACACCTGCTGCCACGATAAGGGTCAGCAGGATCCCAATCAACCAACTTCTTTTCATAGTAAACTCCTCCTCCGATAGATTGGAAATTGCTTGTCTCAAACCGGTATATTCTAGGCGTGGAATGTGAAGATTCGATGAAGAAAGGGAGGAGCAGGAATGGACTTTACCGTCACGCCACATGGGATAAGAGCGATCGCCCTCCTCTCGGGGGGGCTCGATAGCACCCTCGCCGCTGCCCTTGTCAAGGCCACGGGGATCGAGGTGATCGGGCTGACCGTGCGCAACATGTTCGGAACCGATCGCGAGCGTGCCCGGTATATCACCTCTGCCGCTGAAGCGGTGGGAATCCCTCTTCTCACTCTCGACCTCTCGGAGGAGCACCTGGATGTAGTCCGCCATCCGAAACACGGGTACGGCGCGGGGATGAACCCGTGCATCGACTGTCGAATCTTCATGCTCAAGGCGGCGAAGCGGTTGATGGAGGATGAAGGCGCGCAGTTTGTCATTACCGGGGAGGTTCTTGGGCAGCGCCCGATGTCCCAACACTACCGTGCCCTGATGCAGGCAGCCGAGGAGAGCGGGCTTGGCGACCTGCTCCTTCGTCCTCTGTCGGCGAATCTCCTCCCCGATACCCACCCGGTGAAAGAGGGGTGGATCAAACGAGAGGATCTACTCGTGATTCAGGGACGAGAAAGGAAAGAGCAGATCGCGCTTGCCAAGAAGTTTGGGATTCGCGACTATCCGTCACCAGCAGGGGGTTGCCTCCTTGTGGAGAAGGCGTACGCCGCGCGCCTGCGTGACGCGTTCTCTCACATCGGGAAGGACGCAATGAAGAGCGAGGACTTCCGCGTCCTGCGCTATGGGCGTCACTTCCGGCTTTCGGAGCAGGCCAAGGTGATCGTGGGACGGAACGAGCGAGAGAACGAGGAGCTCCTCAAACTTTCCACCGGGCACATCCTGATCGAACCGTTGGAAGCAATGGGACCCGTTTCCCTCATTGAGGGGAGTCCATCGGACGATGAGCTGCGTCTCTCTGCGGCGGTGGCCGCCCGCTACTGCGATCACGACGACCCCAGTCCGATCAAGCTGCGGATTGTGCGTGGGGAAAAGGAGGAGACGATCGCTATCGCGCCGCTCTCCCCCGATGATCCGCGTATCTCCTCGTGGCGAATCTAGGCAATGAGGGCGAGGGCTTCCTCGCGTGAGGCCTGATTGGTGTGGAAGATTCCGCGAATCGCCGAGGTGACAAACTTGGTTCCAGGCTTCTTCACCCCACGTAGTGTCATACACATGTGGGTCGCTTCGACCCGTACGAGGACCCCGTAGGGATCGAGTCGTTCCATGAGCGCATCGGCGAGCTGCGAGGTGAGCCGTTCCTGCAGCTGCGGCCGGGAGGCAGCAATATCAAGCGCGCGAGCGAGCTTGCTTGCACCAATGATCCGGTTCCCTTTGGGAATGTAAACGATATCCGCCTCGCCCACGAACGGGAGGAAGTGGTGCTCGCAGATCGAGAAGAACGGAATGTCCTTGCATGCCACCATCTGGTTGTATTCTTCCTGGAAGAGGACCTCGAGGACGTCTGCGGGATCACGGTCAATCTGAGAGAAGATCTCCGCGAACATTCTCGCCACCCGTTGGGGGGTCTTCTCCGCGACCTCCGCGTTGATATGTTCTTTCCCAATCCCTTTCAGGATCTGTCTCATCCCTTGTTCGATCTCTTGTAAATCCATCATTCCCCCTTCGTTAAGATGGTAGGAGAGCGCCTGCTTTGGCGCAACCGTATCAGGTCCTTTGGTGCACCCCCCTTCGCCCTTCTCTGACAAGGAACAGAACAAAGTATAGCCCCGTTCCGAAGAGGAGCCCGAGGAAGAGCCCGTTTGCGGTCCGCAGAAGCGAGAAGGGGAGTGGGGTATGGGCATGGGCGAAGGTGTTGAGGATCGACGCTTGCCCGAGCAGCCCAAAGAAGAGGAGGATCGGACGGTAGCGGAGGGCCCATGCACCGAGCCCTCCACTCGCCCCGAAGAGGAGGAGGAAGGGGTGGCCGAGGAGGAACTCCTTGAATCGCGGCCGCGCGTAGAAGAGGGTCTCCAACAGGTTTCGTGTCCGTTCTTCCAGCGTAGAGACGAGTCCCACGCCGTTTCCGCTCCGAAGGAGTATGAAGGCGACCGCCGCAATACTGAGGACGAACAGTCCCACACCGAAGAGCGAATACCTGTGCCCTCTTGGAAGACGAAAGAGTTCCCTCCATCCAGTGTGACGAGCGGCAAGGATCGCCCCGACGAGCGGCGGGAGGAATAGGCCCACCTTCACCCCGCGGAATTCAGCGATCTTCAGCAGGAAGACGGGTTGAGCGAGGATCGCGGAGAGGAGAAGGGAGGCACCGAGGGAGAGCCCGGAGAAGAGGAGGACGAGGCGCGTTCCATCGTGCCATCCGGCGCCGGCTCGTTTCATGAGGAGGAGGGTTCCGTAGATCGGTGCCAGCAAAGCAAGTAATAGCCCGTCCACCTGGGCGAGGAGGATCCCTCCCAATCCCGCGCCTAGAAAAGCGACCCCAGTGGCGAGGAGGAGACAGGCGATCGGGAGGTGTTCGAACAGATGCAACAGAACGAGAAAAAGGAGCGCACAGACCCCAAGGTGGAGTAGGAGCGTGATAAAGTGGCTCCGCTCCGCTGGAAGAGAGAAGGGAGCACCCTGTTGGTAGCCCGCATCGGCTGCTTGCGCCACCACACCGTGATAGTAGGCGATGGTCTGATCGCTCGACTCGCCGGGAATCGGAGTGAGGACGAGTGCGCGTATTCCGCGTTCGCGCATCGCCCGCTTAAAGCGGACAAGAAGCCCTTCTTGCGATGTGGCGACAAGGTCTTCATCCGGGATCTCGTGGCCGCGGACCACCCGGTGGAAGCCCTCTAGCCATAGCGCTTGCGCACACGCGGCCGGGGCAAACTCCCGTTGAATGAAGAGAGCACCGCCCTCAAGGAGACTCTCCAGGAGAGGATCGTCAGATGGAAGGTCTCCCTCCACCCAGACTGCGGTAAACGGTCCTTGATCTGCGACCGCGATAGGGGCAACGTGATCGAGGATGAGGGCCACGTTGAGCCCTGCATCACGGATCTCCTCAGGCATTCGCCCTTCGCCCTGAAGCAGAGCCGAGGCCTTGAGAGCAACGGTGTCGATCCCCGTACTCTTGAGCGTGGGAAGCGAGATCCCCTGAGCTTGCTCCTCCCGCACCACCGCGAGGAACCCCTTGTTTCCCCTCTCCCATTCGATTCGGGAGAGATCGACGAAGATCGCGGTGCCAAAGGCGATACCAAGTATGACCACAGCGGCGGTTTGCAGTACTTTATTCATAGTTTCGGTTCCTTGTCGTTTCGAGTGGGAAGCGCAGGCTATTCCAGCAGGCTATTCTCCTTGCGAAGCAAGAGCTTTCACCGCCGAGGGCGCGGAGCACGCAGAGAAAAACGGAAACGGGTAAAGAGAAAAAGATATTTGAAATCCAAGAGTCATGGCCTTTCTCAGCGATCTCTGCGGTAAGATCCTTGTGCCTCTCGCAGAGGCGCAAAGAACGCAAAGGGACACGTTGCATAGGGACTAGAACCGGAAGCATCTCTTTGCGGCTGGCGAGGGTGAAGCTCCTGATGAACTTCAATGTCACCAAGCTTGAGAGTGGGATCAAACGCTTTGTCCTCTGACCCCTTCGTGCTCTTCGTGTCCTTCGTGGTGAAACAGTTTTGCACCTCTGTGAGAGTCTTGGCGCTTGACCTTTTCTCATTGGTTACTCACTCTAAACGATAAAGAATCATAGTTTCCTTGTTCTAACCGCTCGCACACCGTTTTCACACCGCCCTTAGACAAAGGTAGGATCAGTCGCGCCCTGCAGTGCAGGGACAAGGAGTTCGCAGACGGCAAGGCCGGCCGTCTTTGCCAATCGATCGGCGGGGAGGCGCGGGCCGAAGATCTCGACCTCCTCACCGAGCACTATCCCCGCTATTCCGGTGATGTCGATCGCGGTGTGGCCGAGGCCGATCGTCCCGATCACCGGGGCATATCTCCCCTTCACCGCGAAGAGGATCTTCACTCCTCGTGGAAGGCGTGCCCTCACCGTCTCGATATTGTGTGTGAGCGCGGTGAGGTTGATCTTGGCTAGAGAGTATGACATAGATCTCCTCGATCGTTAACGAACTGACGACCTGCTACGCAGTATAGTCCTCAGTTTTTCCACTCTCAACTCCCTGGAGGGCGTAGTCGTTCGGAAGAAGGGATCCCGTTTGCGAACCGCCTCTTTGTTTCCTAAACTCACCACTCGTAGCGAATAACGAAATCTCAGGAACTTCAGTGGAGAATGAGAGGAGGGATCGATGGCAACACATACAGGGTATCGGGTCATCGCAGAGATGAGGTATAAACCAGCGCGGGTCGAGCGTGGGTACTCGGGAGAAACGTTGTATGTAAACGTAGGCACCGGAGCGATCGAGCGTAGGCCGGTGACGCAAGAGATGAAGGACAAGTTCATCGGCGGACGTGGGTTCGGCCTGTGGCGGTTGTGGAACGCGGTGACGGATAAGACAAAATGGGATTCGCCGGAGAACGAGATCGTGATCGGCGCGGGCCCGATAGGGGGGATCACCACCTACGCAGGGGCAGGAAAGTCACTCGTGGTGAGCCTCTCTCCTACGACTGGTAGTGTGATCGACTCGAACGTCGGCGGTTACTTCGGTCCGTACTTGAAGTTCTCGGGTTGGGATTCACTGGAGGTGCAGGGGCGCGCTGACAAGGATGTTATCGTGTTCATCGACGGCGACAACGGAGTGGTGCAGATCCTCGAGTGCGCTGAAGAAGATCTGAATACGCACGTTCTCGCGGAAAGGCTGCTTCACACCTTCGCCGATTCCGATTCCCCGAAGGACCTCCGCGCGATCTCGACGGTCTCCGCAGGGATCGGTGCGGAACACACGCGGATCGGCTGCCTCAACTTCAGTTTCTTCGACATGAAGCGGAAGGTTCCGCGGGTGAAGCAGGCCGGCCGCGGGGGGATCGGGACGGTCTTCCGCGACAAAAGGATCGCGGCACTGGTGGTGAAGTACTCAAACGTCCGTCCTGACTCCAACCATCCTGCCGACCCGGAACGGTTGCAGCAAGCGGGCGAGCGGATCACCAAGGAGATCCTGGCGCTCGATCCCTCCCAGTGCGACATGCGCCATGTGGGGACATCTCACCTGGTGGAGATCATGGACGAGTACGATCTGCTTCCCACGCACAACTACCGCTTCGGCTCGCATCCCGAGTCGGAGAAGATCTCCTCGCCGGTCTGGCGGGAGCGATTCAGCCAGAACATGCCCGATGGATGCTGGATCGGGTGCACCATGTCCTGTTCGCACGCCGTCGACGACTTCACCCTCAAGACCGGTCCCTACAAGGGAGATGCCGTCACCGTCGACGGACCGGAGTACGAGACGGCCGCCGGGAGTTCCAACATGGGAATCTACGATCCCGACTTCGTGCTGGAGATGAACTTCTATTGCGATACCTATGGAATCGATACGATCTCCTACACGACTGGGATGGCCTTTGTCATGGAGTGCTACGAGGCCGGGATACTGAACAAGGAGCGCACCGGCGGGCTCGATCTTCACTTCGGAAACGTCGCGGCGTCGCTCAAAATCCTTCATCAAATGGGCCGCGGTGAAGGGTTCGGCGCGATCGTTGGCCAGGGAATCCGCCGGATGAAGGAGTTCTTCGTCGAAGAGTACGGGGCCGATCCCGACTTTCTGAACGACATTGGGATGGAGTGCAAGGGGATGGAGTACTCCGAATACGTAACCAAGGAATCGCTCGCCATGCAGGGGGGCTATGGCCTCGCCCTTAAGGGGGCGCAGCACGACGAGGCGTGGTTGATCTTCATGGACATGGTCAACAACCAGATTCCTACCTTCGAGGATAAGGGGGAGGCACTCCATTACTTCCCGATGTGGCGTACCTGGTTCGGGTTGATGGGCCTGTGTAAGCTCCCGTGGAACGACATCGAACCGGCGGACAACGCTTCGCGCTACAGCGGGATCGAGGCGGCAAAGGTCCCCGATCACGTGAAAAACTACTGTGACCTCTTCGCCAGCGTGACCGGGATCGAGGTTACACCCGACGACCTCATCCTCCAGTCGGAGCGGGTATATAACTTCCAGCGTGTCTTCAACCTGCGCCTGGGTTACGGCCGTCGCGAACACGATCAGATCCCTTACCGTTCGGCCGGGCCTGTCACCGAGGAGGAGTACGAATCCCGCGCCGAGCGCTACGACACACAACTCAAGGAACAGGTGGGAGTCGATCCGTCCGGGATGAGCACGGCGGAGAAGGTGAAGGTCATGCGCGCCTTCCGCGAGAAACAGTACGGCAAGCTCTGTGACGCGGCGTACAAGCGCCGCGGCTGGACGATCGACGGTGTTCCCACGATCGAGACCCTAAAGCGACTCGATATCGACTTCTCAGACGTGGTCGAGATTGTTAAACCTTATCAGTAGGATGGGACGGGCCCTTTTGTGGGGCCCGTTCGACCCGGAGGGGGTGTTTATGAAGCGAATCGGCATACTCGGGGGGACGAGTCCGGAGTCGACCGTTTCTTACTATACGCGGATAACCAGGGAGTACACCCGTCGCTTCGGGAACTGCGCCTACCCGGAGATCCTGATCTACAGCGTCTCGTTCCAGGAATTCCTCGATTGGCAGAAAGCGGACGACTGGGGAGCGATGGCGACGAAGATGGAGGAGGGATTCCGAAGCCTTGCGGCCGCCGGAGCACAGATCGGCCTGATCGCGGCGAACACCCTGCATCGTGTCTTCGACGAGGTCTCAAGGGGGATCCCCATACCACTCATTCATATAGTCGATGCCACTGCCGCGGCGATCAGGGAAGAGGGGATCTCACGGGTCGGACTCCTCGGGACCCGTTACACGATGCGGGGAGAGTTCTACGTCGAGCGCCTTGCAAAGCACGGGATTAAGGCCCTTCTTCCCACCATGGAGGAGCAGGATGAGATCCACCGCGTGATTTATGAGGAGCTCACCCGTGGGCTAATCCGGCCCGAGTCGAAGGCGTACTACCTTGCGGTGATCGAAGGACTCGCGCAGCAAGGGGCAGAGGGGGTCATCCTTGGCTGCACCGAGATTCCGCTTCTTGTTCAAGCGAAGGATACTTTCCTTCCCACCTTCGACACCGCCATTATCCACGCTGACGCTGCCCTTGACGCGGCGTTGGACTGAATGAATGGTTCCACGCTGTTTTGAGGGCCTACCACAGTGAGCAAACAGTAGGGTTCGCACTCCGGATTCTTTCACCACGAAGAGGTCCTTTCGCCGGATTGCACCTCCCTAACTGACCTCTATAATATCCGTGGCTTGAAAGGAGGCCTTTTCATGGAATCGATCGATCTTCTGCGAGAGCTTTCAGACGCGTTCGGCGTCTCCGGTTTCGAGGACGAGGCGCGGGAACGGATAGCAAACCTCGTCTCCCCTTACGTCGATGAGATAAGAACCGACACCCTGGGGAACCTCATCGCCACGCGCCGTGGAAGCGGGGACTTCACGATGATGCTCGACGCCCACATGGACGAGGTCGGATTCATGGTGAAGTGGATCGATGAGAAGGGGTACCTTTTCTTCGCTCCTATCGGTGGGTGGGACCCACGCATCATTCCCGGTCACCGGGTCGAGATCCTCACCCGTTCCGGAGAGAAACACCACGGAGTGATCGGCTCCGCTCCGCCGCACATCCTCACAGAGAAGGAACGGAAGAAACCGATCCCGATCGAGAAGATGTTCATCGACGCGGGGGCATCCTCGCGACAGGAGGCAGTCGCGATGGGTCTTAAGATCGGCGATCCCCTCACGATTCATTACCCGTTCACCGAGATCCATCCTGGCTACGTCACCGGAAAGGCATTCGACGATCGTGCTGGGTGCGCGGTGATGATCGAGACAGCACGCCGGCTGGCAGAGAGCGATCTCAAGGTGAACCTTGTCCTCTCCTTTGTCGTCGGGGAGGAGGTTGGCCTGCGTGGGGCGCGTACCGCTGCCTATCAGGTCGATCCGGATCTCGCCCTAGCCATCGAGGGAACGATCGGAGCGGACATGCCCGGGGTCCCTGAGGAGAATCAACCGGTTCGCCTCGGACGCGGGCCGGCGATCACGGTCGCCGACCGCACGATCATTGTCTCACGTCAACTAATCGAGGCACTGGAAGAGGTCGCCGAGGAAGAGACAATCCCGCACCAATACAAGCTGCCGACCTACGGCGGGACCGACGCGGGAGCGATTCACCTTACCAAGGCTGGAATCCGAGCCGGGGTCGTCTCCGTCCCTTGCCGGTTCATCCATTCGCCAACCTCAACCATGCGTTTGAACGACTTTGAAAACACGGTTCGGTTGGTGACGAGTTTTATCGGGAGGCTTCCTGGTCTTCTTCGCTAGGAAAGATTATCCGAAAAAGGTCCGCAGCAGCACCCCTCAGGTTGAGGATGAAACCAGTATGACAATGCGCTCCACCAGCGACCTCATGATAATTCGGGGCTGAGAGGAAGAGACGCTGCTCCATGAGAGGAACGTACCCATCCGTATCGGGAATCCCAGCGCACGGGCCGGGGCAGCCCGGACGGATCGTATATATATTCACCACAGGAACCTGTAACAAGTCGATTTCTTCCGGGCTGAAGAGAGCATTTCTGACAGTGGATAACAGGCACATGTTCTTCACTGCATCGTCACAGACAACAGAGCCAACGAATCTCCCTACCGGCTCCGGGAGAAAAGAAGGGAGAGGGGCTTCCCCGCACGCGCTACAGGCAAGGCAACCACCTCCCAATGCTGGTTGGTAGAGGAAAAGCTTTGAGACCCGGCGCGCTCCTCGCACCCAGATCTCACGATCATCAAGGGCGAGAAGGGCAGAAGATATCCGAGTAAGCGCAGGATCCTTCTCCACAAGCGTGCCTGCCCACTCTTCGAAGTCTCCCTGTTCCATGTGACGGGAAACGACAAGCAGAAAGAGCGCGGATGGTCCGGAAAAACTGTGCGCTACAACGGTGACAGACGCCTCCGCAGGGAGAGTATCGAGGTACGAAGCGATATTATCCGCCCATGTGACAAGCGAGACACGGTTTGGGAGCGTGGGGCTTAGTACTTCATGGGGATCGATGCAAAATGGCTCCTCTCTTAGTATCTTTCTGCTCACCGTCCAAACGGTTCCACTCCCCAGCCATCCGTGCAAGAGCAAGGTCTCTCCCACAGCAACATAAGAGAATAGCGCCAGCAGGAACACTCCTGCCAGCGCCGCTTTTAGTCTTGTGCATCGATTGCTCAATCTTCATCCCCGTATTTCACGGATGAATCCTTCGATTCCTCAGGGAAGGAGGCTCCCCACCTTACTTGCAGCGATCTCCTCGCGCACGACCGCGGCAAGACGCTCGATCCCCTCGTCGATCTCCTCAAGCGTGTTCAACGAGAAACAGAGACGCATCGCGTTCTTCCCGTTTCCGTCGACGTAAAAAGCGCTCCCAACGACGTAGGCTACCTTCCGTTCGATCGCGCGAGGGAACATCTCCTCGGTATCGATTCCTTTAGGGAGGCGAACCCACAAGAAGAGCCCCCCCTCGGGCTCTGTCCAACTGATCCCTGCATCAGCCGGCATGTACTTCTCCAGTGCCGCGATCATTGCGTTCCGCTTGACCTGATAGATCTCCCGAATTGCATCCATATGCTGCTCCATCCCATACTCTGTGATGTAGCGGGCCGCCATGTGCTGCGTCAGCTTGGAGGTGCACAGGTCGCTCGCCTGCTTCATCCGCACGAGGACCTCCATCAGATCCTCATCGGCACTAAGGAGGACCGCCAAGCGCATCCCTGCGGAGAGGACCTTGGAGAAGGTGATAAGCATGAGCACGCGCCCGTCGGTGTCCATGCTGTAGATCGACTCGATCGGCTCCCCTGTAAACCGCAGCTGTCCGTACGGATTATCCTCGAAGATCAATAGATCTTCCCGCCGAGCGATATCGAGGAGTCGCTTTCGCTTTGCAAGCGATGTCGTGATCCCGGTCGGGTTTTGAAAATCAGGGATGATGTAGATCGCCTTCATCGTCTTGCCGGCCTGTTTGGCAGAAGCGATCTCCTCCTCGAGAATATCGAGGTTCATCCCGTCCTCCTCCAGCGGAATCCCGATCTTCTCCGCCTGGAATACGGTGAAGGTCTGCAATGCCGCCAGGTAGGTAGGATCCTCGCAGAAGACGATATCCCCCGGATCGAGGAACGCCTTCGACAACAGGTCCAACCCTTGTTGGGAGGCGGTCGTCACCAGGATCTGATCGATGGTCAGGTCGATCCCATGCGGTTGAAACCAATCGACCACCGCGTGACGCAGGGTAAGGCTCCCCTCTGTCAGCCCGTACTGAAGAACGTTCTTGTAATGTCCGCGCAACTCATCGGCCGCGATCTCGGCCAATTCGTTGTGCGGGAAGGTCTCAGGAGCGGGAAGTCCACCGGCAAACGAGATAATCTCCGGTTTTTCCGTCAGTTTGAGTAACTCGCGGATCGCGGACCTTTTCGTGCCCGCTGCCCGTTTGGAAATATATCGTTTCATATAGACTCTCCTTGGCGCTGCATCTACACCACAACGCCCATGATTTTACGGGAAACTGCGTGCTCAGAACAAGAATCGCTCGAATAGTGGGAGGAGGTAGATCGCGGTGAACGATCCCAAGAGAGCGCCGCAGATCACATCGAGCGGATAGTGCTCCTGCATGTAGACCCGGGAGAGGGAGATCGTGATCGCGATCAGGTAGATCGCGAGTTGGGCAAAGATATTAGGGTAGCAGGAGAAGATGACCCACGCGAGGGCAAACGAGGTGGTTGCATGCCCCGAAGGAAAGGAATAGCTATCGAGAAAGCGGGAGCGAAGGCCAGAGACCACAAGGATCGGTCGCGGCCGCGCAAACAGGAGCTTGAACAGACGGAAGACCGTGATAGTGACGATCAACACCCCGACCCCCATAAGGACATACGTCCGATCGATCGGGCGGCCGAAGAGGATCAACCCCAGGGCGAGCCCCCCCCACAAGTACCCGTCTCCCATGTAGGTCGCGATGACGAAGATCCTCGATAGCCGATTCAAGTGCGGGTGTTCGCTGATCGTCTGCAGAGTCTCCCGATCCCATTGCAGGATTGCCTCGATCACAAGATCCGCCCGGTTCAATAAGCGCGTGAAGATATGCATTAGGTCCCCTTCCTGCCCCGCAACGCCGGGAAGAGGATCACGTCACGGATCGAACGGGAATCGGTGAGGAGCATCGCCAGCCGATCGATCCCGATCCCGATCCCTCCCGTGGGGGGCATCCCGTGTTCCAACGCAAAGAGGAAATCCTCGTCGACTTGCTGTGCCTCGTCATCGCCGGCCACTCGTAGCTTCTCCTGTGCCTCAAATCGGGCACGCTGATCAAGCGGGTCGTTCAGCTCGGTGAACGCATTGGCGATCTCAATTCCCTCGACGAACAGCTCGAACCTCTCCACTATCCCCTCAGCATCCGGCTTACGTTTGGCAAGCGGGGAGATCTCGATTGGGTAGTCCTTGACAATCGTCGGTTGGATCAGGGTAGCTTCAACAAATTCCTCGAACAGGTACTCGATCAGTTTCCCTCGCGAGAGGGGAGGGAGGGGAATCCCTTTCTCCTTTGCCTGTGAGTTGATCTCAGGCAACGACCGTCCAGCAATCTCGATCCCTGTCGCCTCCTCCACCGTCTGCACGAGCCCAACCCTGCGCCAGGGTGGGGAGAAATCGATAGTCTCCCCCTGGTAAGGGACCTGCAATGAGCCGGCTGCCTCGCGTGCGCCTATCCCGATCAGTTCCTCGACCAGGGACATCATCCCCTCGTAGTCGGTGTACGCTTGGTAGATCTCCAGGGTCGTGAATTCCGGGTTATGTGAGGTGGAGACCCCTTCGTTGCGGAAGTTCTTGGCGAGTTCGTAGACCCGTTCCATACCTCCGATCACCAACCGCTTCAGGTAGAGCTCAGGGGCAATGCGCAAGTAGAGGTCGACATCGAGGGTGTTGTGATGGGTGATAAACGGTCGCGCCGTTGCTCCACCGGCGATCGGTTGCATCATCGGCGTCTCGACCTCGAGGAAGCCGTGTTCGTCGAGGTACTGCCGCATTCCCGAGACCATGCGTGAACGGCGGGTAAATGTGTCTCGCACCGTTTCGTTCGCGATCAGGTCGAGCGAGCGGTGCCGATAGCGGAGTTCAACATCCTTCAGGCCATGCCACTTTTCCGGCAAGGGGCGAAGCGACTTGGAGAGGAGGGTCCATTCGGCAATCTCGACCGTCAGCTCGCCCCGCTTCGTGCGGAAGACCTCGCCCGAAAACCCTAAGAAATCCCCGATATCACTCTCACACAGTGCACGGTACTCCGCCGCACCAAGGCCATCGAGCGATGAATATACCTGGATTATCCCGCTCCCGTCGCGTAGGTCGAGGAAGACTGCTCGTCCCATCCGCCGTAAGGCAATCAGACGCCCGGCGATCATCACCTGTTCCCCGCTATGTTCCTCGGTGGCAAGGGAGGAGAAATTGGCGATGACCTCGCCGATAGAATGGGACCGTGAAAAACGCGGGGGATAGGGTTCGATCCCTTCTTCCCGCAGGCGGCGAAGCTTCTCCAGCCTCGCCTGCATCAAGGGTTCTGTCGTCATCTTTTGTTGATCGCGATAACGCAAAAATGTACCTTTCCCGTCGGGAGATCGACCGCGATCTCATCGCCCTCACGCTTCCCGATGAGTACTTTCCCTACCGGGGATACAACGGAGATCTTCCCATTGTGCAGATCAACCTCGGCCGAACTCACCAGGCTGAAGGATCCACTCTCCATGATCTCCAGGTCTTGCAGGATGAAACTCGACCCGATCCCGATTTCCTCGTCGGGTATGTTCTCCTCGGGGATGACTTCCGCTGCATCCAAGACTGAGGTGAGCCGCCGTACCTCACGTTCGTAGTACTGCTGCTCGCTCTGCAGGTACATGTATTCCTTGTTCTCCCGCAGGTCTCCTTCATTCAGTTTCGATGCCTTTAATTTCGCGGGGATCTCTTCGTAAAGGATCTTCTTCACCTGTTCGAGCTCCTTCTGCATCAGGACATGGCCTGCTTCGGTCAGGAAGACAACTTCTTTATCCATATTTCACCTCTCGCTCTTCCTTGGGGGCACGAAACTCCGTAAGGAAAGCTCGTTCGATCTCCTCCAATTGGCACCCCTTGCATATCTCATGCGGGCGAACGATGAATTCCGTTCCGAGAAAAAAGTCACGATGACACCGGAAGACCTCTCGCAAGAGACGCTTCATACGATTCCGTTCGACAGCGGTCCCCCACCGCCGCGGAATAACGATTCCCATCCGCGCCCCACCCCCGTAAGGGAGGATGTGAAAGCAGAAATACGTCCCTTTCTGTATCCATCCGAAGCGATAAACCCGTGCAAAATCCGACTGTTTTCGCAACCTCATTGCAACGGGGAACCGACTATCGCCACCGTTGTACATAGGGGAAACTATAGCAAGAGGCGCCTCTCTTTGCAAGCATTCCGCCTTTCCTCACCTCTCTGCGAAGAACAGCTGATTGGGAAATAGCGGCCACACAACAGCATTCCCTGATCACCCGAACTTTCAGGTTCCTTGTCGTTTTAAGTGGGCAGTGACTTCTAATTTCGGTTCGCACGGGACGGATGTCAAAGAGAATTCACCACGAAGAGCGCGAAGGACACGAAGAATGTAATCCGATGAGCTGCCGAATCGGGTACCCGAAAACTGGGCCCAGGATTATTGGAGTCGCTTTATGAGCAGTGCCTTTGACCTCCTCGTGTCCTTCGTGGTAAAACAATTCTGTACCTCTGCGAGAGGCAAAAGCTTTTCCTCTCGCCCGTTTGGTGCACTCACTCAAGCCGCAAAGGTCGCTAAGAGATGCCTTCGGTTCTAGTTCTTTTCCCTATGTAACGCTTTCCTTTGTGTTCTTGGCGTCTTTGCGAGAGGCACAAGCTTTTTCTGTACGATTGTGAGAGTCTTATCGCTTCGCCTTTTCAACCATGATTAGCCCGGCACGTTCGTTATGCTTGAGAACAGTTATCAAGCGCGGCACTCATAGATTGGACAACGGAGGGGATGATCGATGCGTACCGTAGTCTGCCCTTAATTGAGGAGACGTTCAAGCGCATGAAGAACATCGACTTCTTGCGGTAGCAACCGTCCTATCCTTGCACCGCATCGTACAGGACGTGAAGGAATCGCTCCCTGGAGGCTGCGAGCACGACTCTTGCATTCGGTTCCTGTCCGGTGATTCCAAGATGGTCGACCACAGTCGCGCCGCGGGTGAGCTCGCTCTTGGTCTCGATAGCTACGTGGAGGTGTTTGGTTGCCGTGGCGACCGTGGGGTCAATCGCGACGGCTACGTTCGTCAGCGGGCCGAGGGTGACCAGGGTGATTTCTCCGGCGAAGCAACGGATCGTGTCGATGATGGCATCGACGGCATGCCCCTCGGCTGGTAAGCGGAAGACCGATCTCCCCCATCCCATCCTGTCCGTGGACGAACTGCGCGGTTTCCAGGGGTCTCAGGAGCGGTTTGGTCTGCCCTTCGTACACAGGAACTTGCTTCCCGCATCGTTCGACGGTGTAGAGGGCATTCTGGACCCCTGATCGAGCGGAACGTTCCCCGCGACGACGGTGATTGCCTCGATCCGGATCTCAGGGTCTTTGAGTGCCATCACGAGCGCAACCGCGTCATCGGATGACGTGTCGGTGTCGATTAAAAAACGTCGCAATCTCTCTCCTCCTTCCCAATCGTATGGTCCTGTCGCCTACTCTCTTCTGCGCGGGTACTGTTGTTTGCCGCAAGAACTCCGGTAAAGGCCTCGGTAAGGGTAAGGTCCTCCTTGGTCGTTACCTTGAAGTTACCCCTTTCTCCAGGGACCGTCCAGATCTTCGCTCCTGTTGCCAGGACAGCACCGGCATCATCGGTGAAACATGATCCGCTGACGGCGAGCGCCTGCTGGATGATCTCTCGCCTGAATCCCTGGGGGGTCTGCATCTGCAACAGGTCCCGCCTCTCGACCCACTGGGGTAGGAGGAATCCTTCCGCGTTACGGTAGCGGAGTGTGTCAACCGTGGGGAGGACAGGGACGCACGCCCCGCGCACCTTCACCCCGGTGATAACGCGGGCAATCAACGTCTGGCAGGGAAAGGGGCGTGCCGCGTCGTGGATCAGGACGATCTCGCCCTTGGCTGCACTGACTCCGGCACGCGAGGAATCCTGTCGCGTTCTCCCCCCCCGAACGATGTGGACCTGTGTTTGCAGATCGACAAGGAGCGGGGTCGCTCGCGCCTCTTCACCCGCGGCTACTACAAGGATGATCTCGCCGATCAACGGGGACTCGCTGAACGCTCTCAACGTGTATGAGAGGAGAGGTTCACCCTTGATATCGAGGTAGATCTTATTCTCTCCCGCCCCAATGCGCGTCCCACGGCCGGCGGCAAGGAGGATGGCGCTGACCGATGGCTTCATTGCTACCTACTCTGAGGAGGGAGTCTCCGTGATCTTGGTCAGATTTTGGCCGTTGGAACCGATCATGTAGACCTCCCAAACGCCGGACCGGCTGGAGTTGAATAGGATGTTATCGTTCACTCCCCAGTATGGGTTGACCTCCTCGCTCTCGTGGGTAGTCAGGCGGGTGACCTCCAGGGTCCAGATGTCGATGAGGTAAAGGTCGACGTTCTTATCGCGGTTGGAGGAGAAGACGAGGCGGTCCCCTTGGGGAGACCAACTCGGAGCCCAGTCGTCGACCTCGTTCTGCGTGAGCTGCACGATCTCACCGGTACCGATGTCGTGGGTGTAAATCTCAAACCCTTTCTCCCCTGGTGAGGCGTAAGCGAGCGTGGTCCCATCGGGCGAGAGGACCGGCTCCCAATTCGCGAGTTGGGGCCCTTTCTGCTGAAGGAGGTCACAACCTCCAACGAGAAGTAATCCAGTCAGAATAAGTCCAACAAAGATCATCTTTTTCACATACATCTCCTTCTTGCTATTCCCAACGGGGAGAGTCCCCACAGGGTTCGACAAAGAGCATCCTCCCTGCTTCGGTTTGCAGTGTGCTCCTGACGGTCGTCTTGATCTTGCGGCCAATGTGCCGGCGGCCGTTCTCCACCACCACCATTGTCCCGTCGTCGAGGTAGCCGATCCCTTGGCCGATCTCCTCGCCGCGGTCGATCACCTCGATATCGAGCGCCTCCCCAGGGATGAAACGTGGCTTAACCGTGTTTGCCAGCTCGTTAACGTTCAACACCTTTATCCCCTCTACCTGGGCAACCCGGTTCAGGTTGTAGTCCGTGGTGAGTAGCGTTCCGCACTCCTCCTTCGCAAGACGGATTAGTTTGTGGTCGACCTCCTTGATGGTTGGATAGTCTTTGGCATGGACGTGGATAATGACTTCCTCATCGTCCATCAGTTGGCGCAGGATCTCCAAGCCGCGGCGTCCCTTGCGGCGGCGGAGACTGTTGGAGGAATCGGCGATGTTCTGCAGCTCGACAAGGACAAACTCCGGGACGATTATCTCTCCCTCCAGGAAGCCCGTGCGAAGCAGATCGCCGATGCGCCCGTCGATGATGGCACTCGTATCGAGGACCTTGAGTGCACACCTTTTCTGCCTGTTCGACGATTTTAAGGTCCTCTCACCGCGGAAGATCAGGGGGCGGTCGAACGCATACCCGACCGCTAGACCGAGGAGGAGAGATCCCGCGAGGACAGTTCCTTGTACGATGCGCGCGCCCACGCCGACAGGAAGGATGAAGCCAGCAGAAAGGGCAAGGATTCCTCCGATAATCGATGCAATCAGTCCCAATAGAATACTATTGATAAGTTTTGTTTCCACCTGCTCCGCATTCAGTTCTTCGCGCACCCTTTTCCAGGTAAGGAGGATACCCAGGGCGAGGATGGCTCCTGCTCCTGCCCCAGCGATGAGGTTAATCACCCACCTGGGGATCGGGTGTAGTGCGGGGATAAATCCGTAGGAGGCCGCGATCGCTCCTCCTCCCACTGCAAATACAAGGAATAATAAACCGGGCATGATTCTACCTCCGAGCGAGCGTATGAAGATTTGTATCACGTCTCTCCCTTTAGTTCGTTCAACGTTCATTATATACAGTGCTTGACTTCACTTCAAGATTTTGCTATTGTATACGGCAAAATCGGTCGATTGACGAACGCCGGGGATGAAGAAAAAGGGGGACGACTCTGGGTGCTGATTGGACCGTACGGGAAATCCTTAAATGGACACGGGGCTACTTTAAGGATGCGGGGATCGTTCAGCCGCGGTTAGAGGCAGAGATCCTTCTCGCTCACGTATTGGATGTCGACCGATTACACCTCTACCTCTCGCCGGACAAGCCGCTCACCCTGGATGAACGGGCTCGCTACCGCGAAATGATCAAGAAGCGTTGCTCTGGAACACCTCTCCAACACCTGACTGGTGAGATCTCCTTCTTTGGGTTGCGGTTCCGCGTCTCCTCGGAGGCACTCATCCCGCGGCAGGAGACGGAGGAACTGCTGGAGAAGGCGCTCGACCTGGTTCCGCGTGACCGCGAGATCGCCTGCCTCGATCTAGGGACCGGATCGGGAGTCTTGGCTGTCTGTCTCGCTCGTTTCCTCCCCCGTGCACGGATCACCGCCGTCGACCTCTCGGAGGAGGCTCTCGGCCTGGCACGCGATAACGCCCAATTACACGGCGTTTCTGACAGAATCACCTTCTTAAAGAGCGATTGGTTCGAGCGTGTGGGCGAAAAATTTGACTTAATCGTCTCCAATCCCCCATATATAGCAGAGGAAGAGTTGGTGGCGCTCCCGGTCGAGGTCCGGGCACACGAGCCGCGTGTCGCCCTCGACGGTGGGAAGGAAGGGGTGGAGCAGATCGAGTCGCTAACGCGCTCGCTAAAGGAGCATATGTTACCCAATGCGAGTGTCCTTCTGGAGATCGGGAATGGTCAAGGAAGAACGGTGGTCGAACGGATGGACGCGGCTGGCTTGGTGGAGGCGAGGATGGAACGAGATATTGCCGGCAAGGAAAGGTTCGTGATTGCGCGATGTCCGTGATGATCCAGCTCTCCGAGCTTCAGTTCTTGAGCGAGGACGGGATCAAGGTGTTGGACGACGTGCACCTCCGTGTAGATCGTGGAGAGCTAGTCTTTCTCACCGGGCCGGCAGCCGCGGGGAAGACGATCCTCCTCGGCCTCGTAGCAACGCAGATCCCTCCGCAGAATGGGCAGATCCTCGTCCACGGACGCAATATCGCGCGACTGAGCCGCAAGAAGGCGTTTCAGCTGCGTCGCCAGATCGGGTTCATCCCCCAGCGGTTCAGTCCACTCCCGAAGACCGTCCTCGATAACGTGATATTCAAGCTACGCACCCTGGGTGATTTTCGCGAGCAGGCCGAGGAAAAGGCGCTCGCCGCTCTGGAAATGGTCTCATTAACCAGGAAGCTTGCCGCGTCCGCAACAGAGATCGAACCGATCGATCGGGTCCGGCTGGCCTTTGCCGTTGCAATCTGCAACGACCCGCTTCTCCTCTTGTTCGACGAACCGTTCGAGGAGCTGAGTGCCGATGATCGGTCCAAAGTCTGCTCCCTGTTGGAGGAGATTCATCTGCGGGGGTTCACCATTCTCGTTACTACCCGCAACCCGCTTCCTTCCTTGATTGAAAAATACCGTGTCGTGCAGCTGCTGGACGGGAAGGTGAAAGAAGGATGACTCAGTTCTGGTTTTTGTTGGGCAATCTTCTGAGAGTGATTGGCTCCCGAAGCGGCGCTCTCTTTATCGTTCTCATTCTCCTCATCTTCTCTTCGGGAGCTCTCTTTTCGAGCTTCTTCCTGTTGGGAACCCCCGCCCCTGATGATGCGGGCCCGTCCCTCTCCGCGGATGAGGTGTTTGTCCATCTTTCGCCCCAGCTCTCCCAACAAAAGATCAACGATCTCTACCTGAAGATCCGCGAGTGGGAGGATGTTTCACAGATTAACTACCGCTACCCGCAGGAGCTCGGGCTCGAAAAGGCGGAGGGACTCTTAGTGATCAAAGCAGTCAGTGTGGCTAAGGTCACCGAGTTGATCGATGCGCTCTCCGCGATCGATGGAATCGCAGGTGTTGATTCCCTCTCCACTCGGCATGCGGACTCCCTCTCAGCCCCAGTAAAGATCGGCCTCCTGATCGGTCTCGCTCTGAGCATCGTTGGCAGCTTGATCGCAGCACGTTATGCGTTCGCTGAGTTGCTCAAGGCCTTCTCCGAGGAGATCCGGATGATGCGCCTAGCAGGGACCGCAGAGCAGGTGATTCAACCCCCAATCGTCGCCATTGGGGTCCTGTGCGGAATCAGTGCAGGTCTTCTCTTAATCGTTGCGATATATCTCCTTCGCTTCTTGGCGATCACCTACCCCGAGACTCTCCTCCACGCCGCCTCAGGGTGCGTTAATCCGGCCCGGGTTCTAACGGTAAGCCTGGTCGGATTCCTTCTCGGACTCGTTTTAGGCGGGCTCGCTGGCGTATTGGGAGCGAGCCTCACCGAATCCAGCAAGTTTCAAGTCTATTCGTAGCGCAAGGCGTCAACAACTGGCAGTTTTGAGGCGCGCCATGCTGGCCAGAGGCCGGCAAAAGCTCCCAAGGCAAACGATCCAAACAACGTTGCAGCAATGAGTATCGGGCTGGCCACGACAACCATGTCGATGCTGAAGAGCCTACCGATGAGCGAAGATGCAAATATGCTGAGGCCCAGGCCAAGTACAGTACCCACAACACCGCCCACAAACCCCATTAATCCAGATTCGATCAAGAAGATCGTCCAGACGTGACTATTCTTAGCGCCGACGGCCTTCATGACGCCGATTTCCTTCGTTCGCTCGAGAACCGATGTGAACATGGTATTCATCACGCCAACGCCACCAACAAGAAGAGAGATCCCTGCAATGCCTGCAAGAAACGCGCTGATGGTCGATGTCATCGTTCCGATAGCATCACTGATGTCGGTGTATGTGACAGCCGAGATATCCGATCCGCGGGCATTCAAGGCTTCTTCGGCAGCATCAGCGACCTCATCAACATCATAACCGGGCTCTGTTCGCACCAGAGTTACGAGCACGTCATCCGCCGGTCCCCAGAGAAGATCCATCGTCTCATATGGGACGCTAATGGTGTCTCCGTCGGACCCTCCACTGAACTGCATCCCAAACCCCGGACCCGAGGCCTCGGCCTCTTCTGGAGGCGCCATAATTCCGATGATGGTTAGATTTAGCTCCGCATCGCCGTCGCCGGCTACTAGAATCGTGTCGCCCACGTCAACGCCAAGGCGTTGCGAAATCTCAAAATCGAGAACCGCGACCTCGACGTCTCCAGGTTCGAACAAACGGCCTCCAGGAAGAACCTCAAGCTCTCCAGTGAATGACTCGAACTCGGTCATCAGTTCCGGAGATAGGCCGGAAACGGGTAGGAATCCTTGAAGGACCTCTCCCTCTGCGTCAGGCTGGCCTTGAACGAAACCAGTTCGTTCTCGCACAGCTGCGGCAACCTTGACTCCTTCAATCGACTTCAGAAGGTCGAGATCGAGCGCATACTCTGCAGCGCCGCCAGTGTGAGCCCCGGGCCCAAAAGTGCTCTCGTCCATGACGACGAACGTATCGACGCCAAATACGCCTGAAACCTGTTCCTTGATCGTCTTGTCGAACCCCAAACCAATTGAAATGAGCGCAACAACAGCGGTGATTCCGATGAAGACGCCGATCACCGTCAGCCAGCTACGCATCCTGCGATGGATGATGCTTCGTAGTGCAAGTCCGAAGAAATCGCTTAACTTACGCATGGTCATCACCTACAGACATGGGCTGGTCAGAGGAGACACAGCCATCTCGAAGCCGAATAATCCGATCGGCGATTGCTGCTGCCTCTGGGTCATGGCTGACCAGAATGACGGTCTTCCCATCCTTGGTGCTAAGCTGCTTCAGCAATTCGAGAATCGACTGTCCGCTCTCGGTATCCAGGTTGCCTGTCGGCTCATCAGCCAAGATGATCTCAGGATCGTTGGCCAGTGATCGAGCCACAGCCACGCGCTGGCGCTCTCCGCCAGAGAGTTCGTTCGGCTTATGCTTCATACGTTCCGCAAGCCCAACCCGCGTAAGCAGTTCCTTCGCTTTGCGATGTCGCTCAGACTTGCCGATGCCTTGGAAGATCATCGGCAATTCGACGTTCTGTACGGCAGACAAGGTCTGAACCAAATTGAACGTCTGGAAGACAAATCCAACCTTCTGGCCACGAAACGTCACCAGTTGGCTTTCTTTCAGGTCTTTCAGATCTGAGCCGTCGATCATGGCCGTACCGTTGGTCGGAACATCCAGTGCACCGAGAATGTGCATCAGTGTGGACTTTCCAGACCCAGAAGGGCCCATGATGGCCACAACCTCGCCCTTCGCAATCTCCATGTCTAGCCCACGGAGCGCCCGAACCAAGGTCTTTCCTAGCTTGTAGTCCTTGGTGACGCCCTTCATGCTCATCAGCGGCATGGCTTAGCCCTCGCCTTCAACCACGGTGTATTCGACAAGCTCAAGAGAGAAGGTCTCGACCCATTCGCCGTCAACCAGCTCTTCGGCACGGATCAACGGTGAAATGTAGACGGGATTGGTAAGCGCAAAGGCCACGGTCATCCGAACATTCTCATCATCCGAATCGATGTATGACCCTTGGAGGCACCAGACATCGGCAATGGTCACGCCGACGATGTTCTTGAATAAACCGCCGCCGGGGAGCAGATAATCCTGGCCTTCCTGTAGGCGGCCCCGTTGATCCATTAGCGCCGTGAGCGATGACATATCGGCGTCGTGTCCTCCGCCTGAAGAAACAGTTGCTGCTCCGAACATGAAGCCAAACCCTGTGGCCAATTCATCTTCGTTACCCGTCTGTTCGGTGACCATTCTGACGGTGTAGCGATCATCTCCATACGCAGTCACGGTAAGCTCGAGCACCTGAGGCTCGCTCGTATCTTCGGATGATACGGTGTAGCGCATCGTCGTCGTTCCAATAGGAAAGACTTCTAGATCCGACTGTGCAAACACGGATACGGCAAACCCCATCAGACTCAATAACACCAACAAACCCGTGATCTTCTTCATTTTCATTGCGTCCTCCTTCTTACTTTGCTACGCGCACTTCTATCCTGTCTAGCCTACTGCTATCCGCTAAAGACGCTATAAGGATCTTATGTTCTGTCCTCTCCCTCATTATCCAGCAAGAAAGGCAGGTCATGGCGATGACGCGACTCGAACGGCGCGAACCGATCGTGCAGCTTTATCAACAGCCGGCAGAACATCTCTTTCTCTTCGTCCGTGTAGACGGACGCGAGCTCTTCCTCCATCCCGCGGAACGTCTGTTGCGCCTCCTTCCGAAGGGATTTCGCCTTCTCCGTCAGGTAGACACGCACCATGCGCTGATCATCGGAATCGCGCTCGCGCGTGATCCATCCATCGCGTTCCATTCGCTGGAGCATGTTCGTCATCGTTGCCGGACTAACGTGCCGCGCTTGGATGATCTGTCGTTGCGAGATGCCATCGCGATGACACAACTGCAAAAGCACCAACCCCTGTGCGCGATGGACTCCAATCTTCTCCATCTTCACCCGCAGACGGTCACCGGTGAGCCGGCATACCTGCAACAGTAGCTGCCCAATCCGCATCTGTTCCGGCATACGTTTCTTATCAAACATCTTTTTGCCTGACAACTATAAGCTTGCTAATCATTAGGATGCTAAATATACAAGACGCCATTACTCTTGTCAAGCGCTCGCTAGGAGCACACGAGGAACAACAGGGCAACTCCAGCTATCGCTAATATCGTACCGTAGATAGCGCGTTTGCGAATCGTCTCCTTGAATACGAGTGCGGAGAGAGGGAGCAAAAAAACCGGTGGGAGAGCCATTAGTGTCGAGACGATACCCACCGGGGCGTTACCGAGTGCAACGAGCGACAGGGTAACCCCGAGGAACGGTCCGGTAAACGCTCCCCCAACTAGCGTCCAGCAAGCCCGTCTGTTGCGAAAGGCGTTGATGGTATCGCGAACTTGTCCACGAATAAGGGCCCACAGCCAGACGGCAACCGTGGCCGCCAAGATCTGCATTAGGTTCGTTGATAGGACGGAGAATCCCCCGCTTAATCCCTGTTTGGACAAGATGTAGCGCAGGGACTGGGCCAGTGCTGCCCCAAGCGCGAAGAGCAACCCAAGAAGGTAACGTTTCGCCATCTGCGAACTGTCTTCAGCCTGTTTACGCCACAGCACAAGGAGTATCCCGGCGAGAGTAACGAAGATGGAGCTGATCTGAAGAGGACTGAGGATCTCCGCGAAGATTCCCCAGGCAAGCAATGTGCTCATCACCGGGACGAGCGCCATCATCAAGGACGAGCGGTGAGCACCAAGGTAGTACAGAGCGCGGAAGAGCAGCGCATCAGCAACAGCAAAGCCGATGATGCCCGATAGGGTGAGCCACCCCCATCGGATCGCTTCGGCGTGTAGCGGAAGCGGTGTATGGTGTACCACCAGGTGCACGCTCACCAAGAAGAGGAGCGCAACGGCCAATCGAAGCCTGTTCAGAGCCACAGGACCGATCTCGCGAACGGCAAGCGTAAAGAACACGTACGTAAAGGACCAACATATCGCTGTTCCCAACGCCGCAAACTCACCGTAATAGGCCACATTCCCTCCCTCTTCACTCAAACACGGCGATCGCTAACCAATTGCGACCACCGCTTCTTTCGTGGAGAGCTGCATTCACCTTCCGTTCGACTACTCTACCAAGGTTGCGGATGCCACGCCAGGGATCTGTGGTACCTGAACCGCGGCGCATAACATGTCCCCCACAGTCTTAGCCAGCTTTTACATGCGGTGGCGCTCGTTCCCGCCAAGCCACAACCTACAATCGCCCCAAGTGTGTCCTACATCACATTCCTCCCGTCGAGAGATCGGGAGGTTCCCTCTGTCTATGGCCATCTGTCCTCGAATCTCGGCCACTACCCCGCGAAAATCGATACATGGAGACGGATGGATTCATGGATAAGCTTCTCGCACAGGTCTCGCTCGACGAGATCGACTTTGCCTGCGATCTCGAACGTGTCCTCGCAGAGCAGGTGAAGTACCTGCGACGGGTGGTCGAGGTCCTCGCCGAACAAGAGAGGATCGAGAAGAACACCCTCGTACGCGAGCTTCGCACTCGCATCGCCGAGAAGGAGAGGGAGAGCACCAGGCTACGCCAGGAGAACGCCCTACTGCGCCAGCAAATCGCTTTCTATTCGGGTTAAGAACCCCTTGGATCAAAATCGCTTGGGTTGAAATCCCCGCTCCCATCCCTTATTTTCCCAATGAAATGACTAAGACGGGAATCGCCGAACAGCTTGCGCGGTCGAGAGAGGAATACGCCAACCTCGAACAGCAGATGAGCGATCCAGCTGTGATCGCCAGCCCCTCCTACCGCGACCTCACCCAGCGCTACGCCCACCTGCGCCAGATCATACAGGCTGGGAAGAAGTGGGAAGCGCTCCGTTCTTCCATTGCAGAGGAGGAAGAGCTATGGAAGAACGAGGAAGATCTGCGCAACGAGATCGAGGAGGAGCTGGAGGCGGATCGCCACGCGCTCGCCAGGATAGAGACCGAGTTTCACCACCTCATCATCCCTCCCGATCCCAACGATCAGAAGACCGCCATCGTCGAGATTCGTGCCGGGGCAGGGGGGGACGAATCGAGCCTCTTCGCCGCCGACCTCTTTCGCATGTACGTTCGCTACGCCGAGGCACAAAGCTTAAAGACATCCCTTATCGACAGCCACCCTACACCATTAGGCGGGTTCAAGCAGGTCATCTTCGCCATTGAGGGGAAGAAGGCGTACGGTCGCTTCCGCTACGAGTCCGGAGTGCATCGCGTGCAGCGTGTCCCGGAAACGGAATCCTCCGGACGGATCCACACCTCGACCGCGACGGTCGTCGTCCTCCCCGAAGCGGAAGAGGTCGAGATCACGATCGATCCGAACGACCTCAAGATTGACACCTTTCGCTCCACCGGTCCCGGGGGGCAGAGCGTGAACACAACCGATTCTGCCGTGCGGATCACCCACATCCCAACCGGCCTCGTTGTGAGCTGCCAGGATGAGAAATCACAGCACAAGAACAGGGCCCAGGCGATGCGTGTCCTGCGCTCCCGGCTTAAGGACCAGATAGAAAAGGAACAGGAAGAGAAGCTATCCGCCACACGAAAGAAGCAGATCGGCTCCGGCGATCGCAGCGAGAAGATTCGCACCTACAACTTCCCGCAGAACCGCGTAACCGACCACCGCATCGGGCTTACTCTGTATCACCTTAAAGAGATCCTCGAAGGAGACCTGGATGAGCTGGTCGATGGTCTGCACGAGGCAGCTATGGAGGCACTTGCGGTATAGAACGCGCTCCCCATCACTCTTCTCTCCGAATCATTCCTTGACAACTCCTATCGCCAAGGCTACCATAACGCCGATGACTGGGTCTGTAGCTCAGCTGGTTAGAGCGCTCGCCTGATAAGCGGGAGGTCCCTGGTTCGAGTCCAGGCAGGCCCATACCCTACGCCACTCCTTTGCCACCGACCTCTACCGTGAGACGAGCAAGATCCGCCTAGTGCAAAAGGTTCTCGGTCATTCAGACCCCTCTACCACGATGATCTACACCCACATCTTCGACGAGGAGGTGGAGACAGCTCTTGAATCCTTTCGCCAAGCGACGGCGGTAGCGGTGTAAGATGTCGCTTTATTCCCATGAGTTTCGGCAGGGCGCTGAGCAGTTTAAGCGAACCGCTTCCTATGTGTAAGATTCAACGCGTATTGCGCGCAAACATTACATTCTCGCCAAGAAGATAATCCGTGGATGGCCAGCGCAAGAAGCTTGTACGGCGCCATGTAACAGAAGGGCACTTGTGTTACATAAGGGCGGCGTGGTATTGGAGAACGCCAGGCCAAGTCGCCTTATGTAACGTTTGGTTCCTGAAGGGCTATACAAACCTTGGCAAGAGACCGCCGAGGGGAATACAGGGACTCTCATTCGATTGGAAAGTCCATGCGCCGCTGGAGAGAGTGGTTGTCGCCCTTGATGAGTGCTCAACATAACGCGTCGTTCTCACCACCTATGCTGAGTAGTTTGCCAAGCGCATAACTTTGGACGGTGATTCACAATCGCGCGAGTATCCTTACGAAAGGCAACCCAATGCGTTTAGGGCCAAAAGCTAGTCCCCTTTTCTTTCTCTTTTTCTTTCTTCTCGGCTTGCCTTTTCCGACTCTTCTATCCTTCTTTCTTCTCTTTCAACTTCTTCTCTCTTTTCTCCTCTCGCTTTTTCCCTTTCCCCTGCTACCAGGTCTTCTCTTTTTTCTCGTTTTTTAGCTTCCCGCTTCTCTTGTCTTCCCATCTTTTTTCTTTCTTTTTTTCTTGCTTCTCGTCCCGTCTTTTCCAGTTGTCCTATCTTTCTTTCTTCCCTTTCAACTTCTTTTTTTTCCTGCCGTCTTTCTTCTCTACTCATGGTTTCTCCCAGTTCCAATAATTTCTCATTGTAGAACTTGGAAGCTACGTCTATTATGTCTTCAGCTCTTTCGCTCATGAATTTCTGATTTTCGACTCTTCTCCCGAGGGAAGCAGCCAGGTCGGTGAGTCCTTCCTTCTCTACCTTTTCCCTTTCTTGCTCGGTTACATGTATGGTCTTCGACGCGAGGTCTTGGATAGCTTTGATGTACCTTTCCCTTTCCCCGGGGTTTTGAGCGCCCTCGAAAATGGCCTTATCCACTGCCGGTCTAAAGTTCCCGCTCTTTTCCGCCTCCTCGGTGAGGACATCCAGATCCTTTCCTGATATGGCCGCTAACGGAGTTTCATACAAATACTGACTAAGAAAACCATATAATTTGGCGTCAGCTCCGCACAAGCCCTTCAACAAACCTTCCTCTTTCTCCTCTTTCTCCGCCTCTTTCTTTTTCCGCATGGTTCAGCCTCCCTGCTTTGTTGTTCTTACCTGCCTAATCATATGCTGATTGAGCTCTTAACCGAAATTCCCCATTTGGCATGGTCATCATGCCTCGGCCGTCCTCCTTTTGTTCTTCGGAAGCAGTGTAGCACATCTTCGTGCTCTGCGACCACTACAACCCTTGCTTACGGAGGCTCTTCACGCCTCTCCGTGACGCAATCCCCCGCTGGGTGTGGTTTTCGGAAGATCGTTTTCACAAGACAGGCGCAGAAAGACGCGCAGAAATTAGCGGCTGCAGGGCTGAAACCCGGGGCGGAGCAGCTGCTTAAATTGCTGCAGACATCTCCCTTCCAAGACCTGCCGCCGTTTGAGAGGCTTGTTGGAGGCCTGGCGAGATCGTATTCGCGACGAATCAACATACAGACTCTTCCTTTCTTGTCAACTGACGGAACAGAGCCCGGTTGGTGCTGCAACAGAAGGTTCCTTCTGTTGCATGATTGCCCTTGGCCTCTTTCCACCCCTGCGAGAGACCGCCTGTTGCCTCATCACTCGTTATCGGTCCGCGCGTGACACCCTTGGACCTTCGCCGTGTTCTGGTAAGTGATGCGGTTAGGTCATCGCTTCATCTTCGCTGGATGATCGAGCAAGTCTGTGGCTAGCCAATTTGCCTAATTCATCATGACGACAAGGGCCTGGGTGGTGTTTGTTCAGGCAGAAACTCAAGTCTGCGGAGGGAACTACAATCCTTGACAATCCAGAACGCAGGCTACTTGTACGTCTCGATCAGCATCACCCGTTTCTCGCCTTTTAGGGCCTCATAAAGTTTCCTATCCCCTGTAATAAGAGTAAATGCCTCAGTCGTGAGAGCGGCGTAAGTTGCATCATACGCAGAAAGCTTGTGTTTGATAGCGATCTTGAAGATCTCTTCAGTGTCCGGATGATCTGTAATGGGGATCGATAGTCCATTTACCGCGTGAAGGATATCATATGCCCTATTCTTCGAGATCCTTTCCCGCCGGTGGGCTACAAGGACTGCATTTGTCACTTCAAGAAAGAGTAAAGACGGGGCGATGATCTCCACCCTATCTCTCACCCAGTCACCGAGTAGCCGTTGGCTTGCTTGCTGCCCTTCATCGTCGGGAAAGAAGCCCATTAAGAGGGCGGAAGCATCGAGTACAAAGCGCCTCATGCCTCCTCCAGCTCACGCCGGGACTGATCATAAAGCTCAGCCGCTGTAATCCCACAATCCAACAGATCTTGAGAGAGTTGAAGAAGAGAGTTATAGGCGCCAATCTTCCTGAGTTTTTGAAACTCCCCGAAGTCCATCATCGCTCCGACAGGCTTTCCCCTCCTTGTAATGATGGCTGTTTCCCCCTCTTGAACACTCTTCAGGATGCTGGTGAAGTCCCTCTTGGCTTCAGAAACAGACATCTCTCGCATTGTGATCACCTCGAATGATCATTCTACATAGTCATCCCATGTTGTCAAGCAGTTGGCCTTGAATGATAGCTCCAACGGCTTGGTGGGTTTGTCACTCGCCTTAGTGCGCGCGAGCGTCTTTCTTTGACTGCGGCGACCCTTCGTGGATCGCTTCGCGTATCACACTCCACCTCGGCGCTGGCGCCGAGGTTGTCGAAGCGCACGGATCAGATTATAGTGGAGTGCGCAATGGAGGACCTGCATGGAGAACAACGGGCGATTCTGTCACGTACGCGGAGATCGATTTCTTGAGACCCGAGATCTGTCCAAGACCTACGCGATGGGGACAGAGACTGTGCACGCGTTGCGCGATGTCTGTTTCGTTGCGCCTCAGGGCGATTTCGTGGTCATCAACGGCCCTTCGGGAAGCGGAAAGACGACGTTTCTCAACCTGGTCTCGGTCATCGACCGTCCTAGTACCGGCGAGGTCTTGATTGAGGAGCAACCGACATCGAGCCTCAGCGAAAGGGAATTGGCGGCGCTCCGCAAATCAAAGATCGGTCTCATCTTCCAGTCATTCAACCTCATTCCGGTGCTCAGTGCAGCCGAGAATGTCGAGTACCCGTTACTACTACAGAGAATCGAGAAGCACGAGCGCCGGAAACGCGTTGCCGGTTTGTTGGCCGAGGTCGGTCTCGCCGATCTGGCGAAGCGCCGTCCGAGCAAGCTGTCAGGCGGCCAACGGCAGCGCGTCGCCATTGCCCGTGCACTAATCGCACGTCCAAAGATCGTGCTTGCCGATGAGCCGACCGCGAATCTCGACTCAGAGACCGGGGCCTCGGTGATGGAACTAATGAGAGGACTCAACGACGAGCACTGCGTCACGTTCCTCGTGGTCACACACGATCCAGCCGTGTCAGACTACGCCAAGCGACATGTTCGGATCCTTGATGGTCGCTTGCAGGAGGGAGGCGAAGATGTGGTTGTGGATTCCACTTCGTAGCCTGTGGCGGAATCGACGCCGCACGCTCCTGGCGATAGCGATTATCGCATTTGGAACGGCCATCTCGTTCTTCGTTCTTGCTTTCCTCGACAGCTCGCGGGATCAGATCCGCGCATCAAGCGTCGCCGAATACGGCAACCTCCAGATTGCCTCACCACTCTTGTTTGACAACGAGGCCGAGGGATTCGAATACCTGCTCTCACCAGACCACGTAAACCTGATCACGGAGTCGCTTTATAATGAGGCATCGTTCGTTGCGAGAACGGTTCAGCTTGAGTTTCCCGGACTCGTGGCGTCCGGCAATCGCACGCAGGTGGTTCGCGTCCGCTCCATCGAACCGGAGAGCGGACTGATCGACTTCTCCGAGTTCGTCGTCGCGGGTCGTCCGCTGCGCGAAGACGACGTGGCCTCCGTGCTCATCGGCCGATCGCTTGCCGATCGACTGTCCGTCGAACCCGGTGACGCCATCACCGTCACGCTGACCACCGTCGACGGAGCATACAACGCCACGCCACTCCTCATAGCTGGTATATACGGATTTGCGAGCGAGCAGGTTGAATCACAGCTCCTGTTGATCCCGCTTCGCTTCGGCCAGCTCCTATTTAATACCACCGGCGTCGATCGGGTGATCGTCGGCCTCAACGACATCCGTGCAACCGCTGCGGCGCGGGATCGAATCGCGATGCAAATCGCCGAAGCCGGTCTCCCGCTTGAAGCCCGCACATGGGACGAACTAAGCCCGTTCTACCAACAGCTCAGCTCGTATTTCGATCTTCTGTTCGGATTTCTCACGCTGGCGATCTCCGTCCTCGTGTTCTTCATCATTCTCCAGGTCCTGACGCTCGCCTTTCTCGAGCGAACTCGAGAAATAGGAACCCTGCGAGCCCTCGGCACGACACGCGCCGAGGTCTTCCGCCTCTTCTTCAGTGAGAGCGTCTGGTTGGCCCTTATCGGGAGTCTTCTCGGTGTTGCGGGTGGGATTATCTTGAGCCTCGGCTTCAACGGCTTGGGAATCGAATGGATGCCGCCAGGAACGGTCGAACCTTCGGTGCTCGCAACGAGAATCGGGCTATCCACCGCTGTTCTCCCATTTCTTGTCAGTCTGACTGCCACGCTGTTCAGCTCGCTGTATCCGGCGCTACACGCAGCACGTCTGCGAGTTGTTGATGCTCTGCGGGCGGAGTAGGAGGATGGAATGCAGCTAAGACTCGCACTGCGAAACGTCTTTCGGAACCGGCGCCGCACCGCGTTCAGCCTTGCGGTTATTATTGTGGGCACGTCCATTTTCCTCTTCCTGCTCGGGTTTATCGGCGAGGCTCTAAACTCCACGAAACGATCACTTGCCTGCGAGACAGGTGCCGTACAGGTGGGCGACGAGCGTTTGTTCGAGAACACGGCCGGGGGATACGAGTATCTTATCCCACCGGGCCTTCGCGCCAAGGTCGTCGAGATCGTCGAGAGACAACCGGGAGTCCTCGGTGTGACCTGGGAACTCAATTTTGGAGGCCTTGTGGGCGATGAGACCGGCAGCACGCTGATCCTCGGTCGTGGTGTCGTCCCCTGTAACTGCGTCCAGGAGTACGAGTGCCTCGTCACGGACGGCGACGAACTGAGCGAGGACGACTCTCGCGAGACGATTCTTGGCGCCCGGTTGGCCGCGAAACTTGGCGTTGGCCCGGGAGATCGGATCAATATCGCCACTGGCACCGTCTCCGGCAACTTCAATGCGGCCACAGTAAACGTGATCGGCACACTGACCTACAGCCTTGAGACAATCGAAGAACAACTCGGGCTCTTCCCGGTCGCGTTCGTCCAACGGCTTCTCAAAACCAACGGTGTCGAACGCATTCTCATCGGTCTTGCAGATCTCGATGAGGCCGGCAGGTTTGCCGAAGCCCTGCAGAAGACCCTAGATGAGGCCGGCATCCCCTTTGTGACCCGCACGTGGGAGGAGCTGAACACGAGCTACGAGTCGCTCAGCACGTTCTACACGGCGTTTAGCGGTCTTGCCGGCATAGCCGTCTTCGCGCTTGTCTTCTTCAGTGTCGTCGAGGTTCTTACTCTGTCGTTCCTCGAGCGCACAAGAGAAATCGGTACCCTACGGGCAATCGGAACCTCACGCGCTCGCATCTTCCGAACATTTCTCCTTGAGGGTATTCTGCTCGGACTGATCGGTGCCGTGCTCGGCACGTTGCTTGGCACTCTGGTCGCAACCACGTTCAATCTAATCGGATTCGAATGGACACCCCCGGGAGCCGCCATTCCTCAGGCGTTGCGGCTTACCGTCGACCTCTCCACAATCCTCATTCCACTGGTCACCGCGATCCTCGCAACCCTGACCAGTGCACTGTATCCGGCGTGGAAAAGCTCGCGCCAGCGAATCGTTGAGGCGTTGCAAAGTGTATAGTCCGTGCTCCGGACGCAAGGAGGCATCATGAGAAGAATCATCGCTTTTGTTCTGGGAGTCCTGCTTGTAGCGTGTCTCGTCGCCTTAGGCCAAGACGAACCGATCGACACCGAGTTGCTGCGCGCGCTCGACGATACGAGGTTCTTCGACGCTGAGGTCACGACGCTCCGCGTTCGGATCGTCTCGATCACACCAGACGAAGAACGCGATGCCGAGATTCGCCTTCTGTTCTCCGAGATCGACGGAGAGACGGTGTCGCGCATCGAGTTCCTCGTGCCAGACGAGCTGGCAGGACAAGTCTACGTCAACACGCCGGACGGAGCATTCTTCTACGGACCCGACCTTGACTTCCCGATCAAGACCTCCACCTCAACCGAGGTGTTCGGCGACTCGGCAGTTGCCCAAACGAGCGGCATTCGCTTTCTGGATGATTACACGGTTGTCGAACGCCGAATGATGCCCGATGAGACCGGAGTCGAGCTGCTCGAGGTCGATCTGGCGGCAGTCGATTTTGGTGTCGCATTCCAGTCAGTGACCGTCACCGTTGATCCGGAGACGCTTCGTCCGATCTCAGCCATCCTGTATGCACTGAGCGGTCTGCCGTTCTACGAGGTCTTCTATGAGACGTACGAGACGCGCGAAGAAGAAGATACGTACGTGGTTACACAGCGAATCGTCAATCTTTTCCTTGTTGGGAGGCAGACGATCTCCGAGATTCTCGAGATCTCGGATGAGCCAGTGGCACCGGAGCTGTTCGACCCCGATCTCCTCGGATCAGCCGAGTAGATTGCGTTCAACGCTCGCCAAGCTGTGACGCATACGCTTGTGCTCAACTTTCAAGGTCACGTTTTGCATGTCATCAAACAGCAGAATTAAACAGCACTTCAGCGATTCCATCTTGTCGAGAAGCTTCGGCAATGGCCAGGTCTAATCTGTCTGTCAAGATCCCGGCGTGAAAGCATCCGCTCTTGATACCGCGATACGGGTAGGCGATCCTCTGTGAGCCCCTTATCGCGACGCAAATTGCGAAAGGTCGATATGTTGAAACGAATCGCTCGTTGTGTCCTCTTGCTCGCCTCAGTCACCTCTTGTCTCCCGTGAGCGGTACGGCCTTGAGCGGATCGGTCGTGCGCGAGTCGGCGTCGGCTACCATGTGCACGTCGACGGTACTCTCGCCTTTGTCACGCACAACCACGGTGCGAGCATCGTCGATGTTTCCAATCCCGCGCGCCCGAACGAACTCGCGGAGATCGAGACGACGGAGGCCTCGTTCGGCATCTTCGCACACAAAGGCCTTGCGTTCGTCCTCGACCCAGGTCGCGGCATGCTGATCGTTTGCATCGATGATCCCGAACACCCGATCGTCGTCGGGTCATGCAACGCGGGGTGGGCCGCTAGCAGCGTCGTCGTAGAAGGAACCACTGCGTACGTGTCGGATCGTGAGCAGGGGCTGCGCGTCGTGGACGTCAGCGATCCCACGCGGCCGATCGTGATCAACGACGCGTATGGAAGATATCGAGGGGAGGACATCACGATCTCAGGCGATACAGCGTATCTGGCATGCTCCAGCAACGGCGTTCACGTGATCGATATCAGCGATCCGACAATGCCCCGACGGATCGGGCGAATCGGAGGTGGGGCGACCGGGGTCGCCGTCCAGGACGCGATCCTCGTCGTCACTCAGGGCGGCGGCGGCGTTCGCGTGTACGACGTCTCCACGCCGCGTTCGCCGCGTCTCCTCAGGCAGTTCTTCGATGGGGATGAAGCACTCGCTACGTGTTTCGCCGGCACCTACATCGCCGTCGCCGACAACATGGGCGGTGTGGAACTGCTGTCGCTCGACCCTTCGGGCGAGCTGGTGGAAGTCGCACAATACGAGACCGGTAGCGCAACGCACGATGTGTACTGTGTTGGCGAGTACATCTACTTGGCCGATAGCGGGCATGGATTGCTTGTACTCCGAGCGTCGCAAGAAGACCTTGTCGAGAGCGATCCGCCGGCATAGCCCGACTCCTTGCAGTTGACGGGTCGAAGTATTCGACCCTACTCTAGCCGTGTGCTGCAGCGATCGCCAATGCGGCCTGGACAAGGAGGGGAAGATGGGATGCTTCACGCAGGTCAACTAGATCGCCTTGTTGGTCGATGATGAGATCGAGCGACGGGAGCAGACCAAGTTCCGAATAAGGATCGTTGAGGCAGGGATCGATGAGAGTAAGACCATCGCTTCGTTTGACTTCTCCGTTGCACCGCATCTCTCTAGGACACTGGTAAACGAGCTTAGTTCATGTCGGTTTGTGGAGAAGGGAGAGAACGTGCTCCTTGTTGGTCCCACTGGTACGGGGAAGTCCCACCTCGCGCAGGGGCTGGCTGGCGTATGAGGCAATCAAGAGAGGGCATCGAGTCCTGTACCGATCGGTTCACCATCTGGTTGACAGACCGTGCACCAGTCGTGCCGATGGGACATTCCTGTCTGCCGTAGCGGCACAGGCAGGCCACAAGGTGTACACAAACATCATGCGGGTAGACGTGCTCATCCTGGATGACTTTGGCCTTATTCCTCTGACCACGAGGGGAGCGCAAGATCTGTACGAGATCATTCGTGATCGGTACGAGAGAAAGTCGATCATCCTTACCAGCAATCGGGCACCAGAGGAGTGGGCAGAAGTGTTCGGCAACTCACTCCTCGCCTCAGCCGCTCTGGACCGGCTCACCCATCATTCCCGATTCATCGAGATGAGGGGGGAGAGCTACCGGCAACGCCAGAGAAGACTCGACACTGGAGGTTTAATCACTGGAGAAAAGGAGAGGTTCGTCACGCGAATGTATGCATGGTTTTGAGGAGAGGCAAGTCGGCCATGCAATGGTAGAGATTGCAGATGAAGTTCTTTGGGGTGCGGAATCCGTAGGCCTTGTGACTAATCACCTTTGCCTTGTTGTTGAGGCCTTCTACGGTGCCGTTGTGGATGGGCATGTTGAAGTAGTTCATCATTCCCTGTTGGTGGCGACGAAGCATCCAGGCGAAGTCCCGCATGGGTTGGAGGCGGGAATGGGTTGCCCACCAGAACCACTTGTCGAGATAGCGTCTGGCCCATCCGGGACGGGTGTAGCTCCAGAACTCGTGGAAGGCCTCTTTGAGCAGGTAGGCACGGTTGATCTTCAGGTTTAGCTGCTCAAGCTCCGATAGTCGTGTCTGCTGTTTGTCGGTGAGGTTTCAGGGGTTCTCCAGCCAGATGTAACGTGTCTTGGCCATCAGCTGCTTGTGGGGTTGCCCTTTCTCCCGTATCTCTCCCGACGGACCTGGTCGACCGCTTTGCTGAGGCGCTGAACGGTATGGAACTTGTCAAACACCAGAACCGCCTTGGGGGCTCTCGCCTTGACGACATCGGCGTAAGGCTGCCACATGTCGCAGCAGACGCCTTCGAGCCTTTCCGTGTGTACCAGTCAAAGAAGCCTTCCAGCGTCTCCTTGGCACGGCCCTCGCCGCTCCACAGTAGACGTCGACTGTTGAGGTCGTAGACATTGGTGACATACACATGCCCTCGTTTGCGAGAGATCTCGTCGATACCGATGTGGGTCACCTCCGAAAGGTCGCGATGAGCCAGCCCATATGCCACCGCCTCGTCGACCGCTAAGGCCACTGTACTCCGAACAAAGCCGCCACTTGTTTCCAGGTCAGCACCTGCGCCCATGTGGCTAGCGTGACCATCAACGCACGAGTGAATTGCCGCTTGCCCGACACCCAGGGAAGGGATTCAACATGGACACCGCCGCAGTGCTCGCAGACTACCCGGCGTGGCGCATAGGCCAGATGTACATCGATCCCCCACAACGGCACATGGCGGAAACGGCGGGTACGACCTCCACACATTCCACAGCGCGGCGCATAACGCCGATCTGACATCAGTTTTGCCTCCAGTCCGTCCTCTGTTTGCTGCACCGTTACCACACGAAATCCCTGTAATTCCAGCGTCTCTTTGATCAGACTTTCTACAAGCATGGGTCTCCTCTCAGATACTTGAGTCTGGTTTACACTCCTAAGTACCTGATGAAACCCATGCTTTCAACTATTCAGCCATCCCCTTTTCTGCACCGATTCACGAGAGGAACCCAATTTCATGTAGAGCTTTGTTGCATCGAAAGTAACGTCGCACACAAGGTACGACGCTCTATCCATCTTTTCGCCGGAGCTTGTCTCCGCCGTTTAGAGGTTTATTTCTGAGAGAATTTATGTAACCAGTACGAACAACAAGCTCTTTATGAACCTGGCGAGTCTGAGTGACCGATTCTGGAACCACAACATGCTGGTGTCATCAGCACTTCAGGATTGGGTCGATTCCGAGCAGGAAGAAACAAAGCTAAAAACGCCCATTGGAAGGGCGTTTCGTATTCCTATGGTCCCGAGGGGATTCGAACCCCTGTCGCCGGGATGAGAGCCCGATATCCTAGGCCACTAGACGACGGGACCAATAACAAAACCAATTATGCCTTATGCGCCCCGCCGCATCAAGATAAAGAGAGGGAAATACAGGGTTGAAGGATTAAGGAGCAGGGATTAAGAACAGGCCATCTTTTGTCGTGATCGCCCCTTGTAGCCTGGGCTCCTTCTCATTTCGAGTGGGTAGACTCCTTCGTGCTCTTCGTGTCCTTCGTGGTGAATTCTCTTTGCTATCCGTCCCGTGCGAACCGAAATGCGAAGTGGCTACCTACTAAGAACGGCCCAGAGATTCGCTTTAGGTATGCTCGCGGCCTGTCTGTTCGCTTGGCTGTGCCAGGTTGGCCTGTCCGAGGAAGAGCACAGCCCACAATGAGATCATCTTCACGATGAAGCAGAGGATCGTCCATGCCGCTCTTACCCGTCTCGGCTGATGAAGTATCCGGTAGAGCCATTCAAGCCCCAATCTCTGCCAGCGATTCGAAGCGCGCAGGGAATCCCCGGCAAAGATATCGAGGCCGCCGCCAAGGCCGATCATCACCGGAACATTCAGCGTGTCCGCGTAATGGGTCATCCACCGCTCCTGCTTCGGGACGCCCATTCCCACAAGAATGATCTGGGGCTGAGCTGCCGTGATCCGGGCGAGCGGTTCCTTATCGTCGGTGAAGTACCCATGGTGAGTGCCAACGATATCGAGGCTTGGGAAGCGTTCCTGCAGGCGGTGAGCCGCCCGCACAGCTACTCTGTCTCGCCCTCCGAGGAGGAAGACGCGGTACCCGTCCGCACTCGCTCGTCCCAGGAGCGCCTCCGTGAGGTCGATCCCTGTCACCCTCTCGGCCAACGGGACCCCAAGTAGGCGTGCTGCCCACACGATTCCAATCCCATCTGCAATCACCAGATCAGCCTTGCGGTAGTTGTCGAGGAGCGTGGGATCCTTCCTCGCGTTGAACAGGGAGACGCTGTTCGGCGTCACGATCACGTGCGTCCGGCAGGGGTCATGGAGCATATCCAAAACCCGGACCGTCGCCTCGTCGAGGGTGAGGTCGTCGAACCCGACCCCACAGAGGTACGACCGCCCTCCCCTCATATCGATCGGTAGCGACTGATACCAGTTTGATACGATCGGACGCAGCGCGTGAATTCCCACTAGAACCGGAACGATCAGCAGGGATAAGAGGCCGTACGAGAGCGACCGGGTGACCGAGAGGACCGCTCCCAAGGCGACCGCGCTGGAAAGGAGAAGGACAAGAAGGGTGAACGCCCCTTGTGTGTACCCATGCACCACGAACCAACGCGGTAGAGGACGCGGAGAAAGTCTCCTCACTCCCTGCGCGAGCAGGGCTTGCGAGGCTGTCATCATGGGAAGACTGAGCGCTGCCAGCGGCATCACCAAGGAGAGGGAGAGTGGCCCTTTCATCACTCCGCCGATTGCATACAGGGCCAGGCCAAACGCGATGCTCCGATGGATGATGATGGAGCGTTCCTTTCGCAAGGGCACAATGTTTCCCAAGAGGGCAACTCCCAAGAGAACAAACGGGAGGGCGTACGCCAGGCGATCGACACGAGCCTGGGGGGAGATCAGGACAAGAAAGACCGCATTAAGGGAGAGTATGAGATCGATCGCAAACTGCCACGCTGGCCGAGGGGCCACCTGCCGCAGCCCTTCCCGCAGACGAAGGATGACAAGGACCCATAAAATGGTTAGAGGGATCGCGAGGGCATGGAGGTAGAGGTACCCCCCTGCAGGATTCATCACGAACTGAATCCGAAACCCGGCTGCTACGGCCACACTCGCGGCGGCGATCCCTTGTACCCATGAACCGATCCCTTCTTTCGGCGTCTCGAACGAGAGGATCAAGAGGCCCACAAAAAGACCGAGAAGCTCGATCCGCCCCCCAACAAAGGGAAGGAGAACGAGGGAGGGGAGTAGCGACCATGAGACTCGTCCCCAGAGACCTATCCTCGAGGTGCTCGACAGGGATAGCATAACATTACCCATCTTAGTCCCTCTGTCTTGAAAGGGAAAGACTCGCGTCTTCAGCGGCTGCCACGCCCTGTCCGCTCTGCGCGGGACAGGTGTCACTTCCCCACGCAGAAGCGCCGGAAGAGTTGGTCGAGAACCTCCTCGCTCACATCGATCCCCTGAAGCTCACCGGTGATCGTGTACGCGTCACGCAGCTCCTCGCCGATCATGTCGGAGGATAGGCCTCCACTAACGGCATCGCCCGCCCGTGTCAGCGAGGTATCTACCCGGCGCAGGAGGTCCCTCTCCCAGGTGTCGAGTAGGAGAACCGTGTTCCTGGTTGGGAGATCCCCTCCCACGAGGCTGTCGAGGATCCCCTTTGTCAATCGCTCGATCCCAATTTTCTCTTTTGCCGAGATCTCGTAGATCGGGTTTTCAGATTGCTTTTCGAGCGGTTCGAGTCTGTGGGGGAGATCGGATTTATTGAGAACGAGGAAGAGGGGACGATCCCAGTCTCGCGTGAGGAGGTTCCGGTCCTCTGTCGTAAGCGGGGCGCTGCGATCGAGCACGAGGAGGAGAAGATCGGCCCGCACAACGGCGTCCTCCGCTCTCTTCACCCCCTCCGCCTCCACGGGATCGGTCGGTTCGCGCAGCCCAGCGGTATCGATGAGGCGAACCGGGATCCCCTTGATCACCGCCTCCTCTTCGACCGTGTCGCGCGTCGTTCCCGGGATCTCGGTTACGATTGCTCGTTCCTCCGAGAGAATGGCGTTCAACAGGGTCGACTTCCCCACGTTCGGCCGCCCGATGATCGCCACGGTGAGCCCCTCACGCACGACCCGCCCCTGCTCCCCCTGAGCGATGAGCCGGCGTACCCGCTTCGAGAGGGCGAGGAGCCGTGGGAGGAGAGGCGGTGTCTCCGCGTCCACATCGGGAAAATCGATCTCCACCTCTATCTCGGCCAGAAGCGCGGCGAGATCCTCCCGGATCGCGGCGATCGCTCGGGAGAAACGTCCGCCAAGCTGATCGACCGCCGCCTCCAACCCGAGCTTCGTCTTGGCGCTGACCACGTCGGCGACCGCCTTCGCCTGGTCGAGCGAGATCCGCCCATTCAGGAAGGCACGCTTGGTGAATTCCCCTCTCTCGGCAAGCCTCGCCCCGTGAGCAAGGACGAGGTCGAGGACGGCACGAGTGGCGACGATCCCGCCATGACAGTTGATCTCCACGATCTCCTCGCGGGTGTAGGTGTGCGGGGGGTGCATCACCGAGACCAGGACCTCATCGACCCGCTCACCGTCCGAGACAATGTGCCCGTAGTGAATCGTGTGTGTAGGGACTTGCGAGAGGAGGATCACTCTTGCGGGCTGAAAAATCGCTTCCGTAATCCTGACCGCACGCGGTCCACTCAAGCGGACAATCCCGATTCCGCTCTCTCCCAACGGGGTGGAGATGGCAACGATCGTGTCGCCGGAGAATGCACCGTGCATCACGTTTCGTCGGGCTCGATGACCACGCGACGGACGTCGCTCTGACCGATGCTGTAGGTCTTGATGCCGGGGAAGTTGGCAAGGGTAATGTGGATCGTACGGCGTTCACGCGAGGGCATCGGGTTCAGGCGGACCCGCTTGTGTTCCTGACGAACCGACTCCGCCGTGGAGAGGGCGAAACGGATCAGCTCGGCCCGCCGCCGCTTCACTGCGCCGTTCACGTCGATCACAATCGCGCAATCCTTCCCCATCTTGCGGTGTATGGTCACGCGGAGGAGGTGTTCGAGCCCGGCCAAGATCGGGCGCTCGTCCGGGAGGGAGAAGAGGTTCCCCGTCAGGTCGATGTAGATCTCATCGTCGGGATCACCCTCGATCTCGAAGCTCGCCTCCTCCTCCAGGATCGCGAGGAGGTCCGTGAGGTAACCCTTAATCTCCGCCTGGATTGCTGGGTCCATCTCCATCATCGCCACCTGTTAGCTCCTCGGCCTCGATGTCGATCAGATCGTCTGACACAGGCATGCCTGGGATCATCCCTCCATCTGCCTTTGCCATCTCCCAGTTGACGAAGTACTGCTGGCCAACCTGAAGGAGCGTCGTCAACAGGTAGTAAAGCCACATCCCTGCCGGGAAGTTGTACAGGAAAAAGGCCATCATAACCGGCATGAAGTAGCCCATGTACTTCTGGGTCCCTTTCGTTTCACCGGTCGTCATCGGGGTCATCAGCTTCTGCTGCAGGATCATCACCGCGGTGGTAAGGATCACGAGAATGAAGTACGGATCACGCAGGCTGAGGTCGGAGAGCCACAGGAATCCAGGTGAGAGGTGAATCTGCTCGCCGGAATAGAGGATCGCCCGCCACAGGAGGATGAGGATCGGGAGCTGGACGAACATCGGAAGGCACCCGCCCATCGGGTTCACGCCTTCCTTCTTGTAGAGTTCCATCAGCTTCTTTTGCATTAGCTGGCGGTCGTCCTTGAACCGCTCCTGGAGCTTCTTCATCCGCGGCTGCATCTTCTGCATCTTGGCCATGGAGTGGTACTGCTTGCGCATCAACGGAAAGAGAACCACCCGTGTTATGAGGGTGAACAGGATGATCGCCCAGCCGTAGTTCCCGGTGTAGCGGTAGAGGATGTCGAGGAACTGAATCACTGGAATCATCATCCGCGCTGCGGTCCCTGGATCATCGAGCTTCCCAAGGCCGGAGTGTTCCATCAGGAGGTAACGCCGCCGCCCTCCGTAGAGGGAGAAGGAGTAGGAGGTCGTCCCCTGTGACGCGGAGAGCTCAACACCGAACTGCCGGGTCCCAGAGGGAACACTCTTAACGAACGGATTGACCCCAGAGGCTGAATCTGCCTTGAGGAAGAAGACCGTTGCTTTGTCCATCAGACCGAGGCCGTCGAAGGACGCGTACGATCCTTCGGCAAGGATGCTCCCGCCAGGGGTCTCGTCGAACTGGTAGACCAACGATCGTCCCTTCTCTGTCGGAGTGTAGTCCCCCATCGTCATCCGCAGGGAGGCGGTTTCCGAGGTTCGGTTCTCCACGGTCACCGTAAGATCGATGGTGTAATAGGGGTCGTTGTAGATCACAAACCGCTTGATGATGGTGAGATCATCCGTTTCCCCTCGGAACTCGACGACAATCTCATCCGGAGAAAGGAGGTCGATGTGGGAGGTGTAGGTTCCAATCATCGTCTCTTCCCCTGCTTGCACGGAAAACGGGTAAAGGATATTGGCGTTGTACTTCCGGCTCATACCGTTTGGATCGGTCTCCGTCCCCGGCACAAGCTCAACGACCTTCGATCCGTAGGGAGCGAACGAGAGGAAGACGCTCTTCAGCGTTCCTCCATCCTCGGAGAAGAGGTAATTTGCAAGCGCGGTCGTCACCTCGATCTCTTTGTACCCTTCCTGTTCGATCACACGATAGGACATATCCTTGCTCGTCTCCCCCGCGACTCCGATGATCGCGAGCACGGAGAGAAGGAGAAGAAGAATCATGAACCCCAAACACACTCGTTGTTTACACACAATGACCTCCTGACGGATAGGGTACTGTAGGGATAGGGCGTTTGCAACTTCATTGATCAGCGTTCTCGGTTGCGGTACACTCGTTTCCGTCGATGTTTACGGGGATTATTGAAGGGATAGGTCTTGTACGTAAGAAGAGCGGGAACGCCCTCGAAGTGGGGCTTCCTCTTGCGTTGCACGAGCGGCTCACCCTGGGCGCGAGTATTGCGTTGAATGGGGTCTGCCTCACGGTTTCTGCCATCACGGAAGGAACCTTCGCGGAAGGAACCTTCAGCGCGGATATATCTCAGGAGACGATGTCGCGCACGGCTCTCGGAACTCTGCGCCCCGGGGTGCGAGTCAACCTGGAGCTCGCGGTGAGCACGGAGCGGGCCCTCGACGGGCATATCGTCCTTGGGCATGTCGATACTGTCGGAAGGATAAAGGCGATCCACCGCGAACGGGAGAACTGGTCTCTTATCGTATCCTACCCGGCCGAGTTTCGTCGCTACGTGGCGGAGAAGGGTTCCATCGCCGTAGACGGGATCAGCCTCACCCCATACGCACTGACAGGGACAACGTTTCGCTGTGCGGTGATCCCGACCACGTTCAACGGAACAATCCTCAAGGATCGGCACGTGGGGGATCCGGTGAACATCGAGTTCGATATTCTTGCGAAGTACGTAGAGGGGATGATCAGACGTGTTGATTGAGATAGAGCAGGCGATCGAGCGGATCCGTACCGGTGAGATGATGATCCTGGTCGATGACGAAAACAGGGAGAACGAAGGGGATCTCGTCGTGGCGGCGGAGCACGTCACCCCGAAGACGATCAACTTCATGGCCAGTTACGGCCGCGGCCTGATCTGCATGCCGATCGAGTCGGCGCGGGCAGAGGAGCTCGCCCTCACCCCGATGGTCCCGGAGAACACGGCCCTGCACAAGACCCATTTCTCCGTCTCCGTCGATGCTCGCACGGGGATCACGACCGGAATCTCGGCCCACGATCGTGCGCATACCGTCAAGGTGATAATCGACGAAGGGACTCTCCCGAAGGACCTCGCTCGACCAGGGCACATCTTTCCACTCGTCGCGCAGGAAGGGGGTGTACTAAGGCGTGCCGGCCATACCGAAGGAGCGGTCGACATATCGCGGCTCGCCGGTCTCAAACCAGCCGCGGTGATCTGCGAGATCCTGAACGACGACGGGACGATGGCTCGCCTCCCTCAGCTCGAGACGTTCGCCAAGAAGCACCGGCTCGCGATCGCCAGTATCGCCGATCTCATCGCCTACCGTAAGCGCCACGAGCACTTGGTCGAGCGGGTGGCGACCGCGGCGCTTCCCACCAGGTACGGGGACTTCAAGATCGTCAGCTACACCAGTCCGATCGAGGACGAAGAACACGTCGCCCTGGTGAAGGGAGATGTCGTTGGAAAGGAGAACGTCCTCGTGCGGGTCCATTCCGAGTGTCTCACCGGCGATGTCTTCGGATCACAGCGTTGCGACTGCGGAGATCAGCTCCATCGCGCCATGGAGATGATTGAGGAGGAGGGATACGGGGTCCTCGTGTACATGCGCCAGGAAGGGCGGGGTATCGGCCTGAAGAACAAGGTCTGCGCGTATCGCCTGCAGGATGAAGGGCTCGACACAGTGGAGGCGAACGAGGAACTCGGATTCGCAGCCGACCTGCGCGACTACGGAATTGGAGCTCAAATCCTCGTCGACCTCGGACTCTCCACGATCAGGCTCCTCACCAACAACCCCAAGAAGGTCGTTGGCTTAGCCGGCTACGGCCTTAAGATAATCGAGCAGGTTCCGATCGAGATCCCGCCGAACGTGCACAACCGCCACTACCTGAAGACGAAGAAGGAGAAGCTCGGCCACCGTTTGCAGGGCGTCTAATACAGGAGATTGAATGATTGAGTGATCGGGGGATTGAATGATTGAAAGAGCGGAAGAGCGGAATAATTGAATGATCGGAGGAGCGGGGGATTGGATGATCGGGAGATTTTGATGTTCAATCACTCAATGATTCAATCACTCAATCGCTAAATCCAAGAATGAAGGAGGAAGAGATGGGAAAGACATTTGAAGGGACATTCGACGGAAAAGGTCTACGCGTGGGGATCGTCGTCAGTCGATTCAACGACCTCATCACGACCCGCCTCCTCGACGGAGCCCTCGACCGGCTGCGCCGATCGAGCGTGCCCGAGGAATCGACCGATGTCTGCTGGGTTCCGGGAGCGTTCGAGGTTCCTAAGGCAGCAAAGAAGATGGCGGAAAGCAGCCGCTACGACGGAGTGATCGCGCTCGCCGCGGTGATCCGTGGGGCGACCCCGCACTTCGAAGTGATCGCCAACGAGGTGACCAAGGGCCTAGCCAAGGTCAACCTGGAGGCCGACGTCCCCGTCACCTTTGGGGTGATCACCTCGGACACGATCGATCAAGCGATCGAACGAGCAGGGACTAAGCTTGGAAACAAAGGCTCACAGGCCGCGGAGACCCTTATCGAGATGGTGAACCTACTTAAGGAGCTTTAGATGCCCTACGAATCGGTACGCGGTATGCACGACATCCTTCCCGAGGAGACAGGCTACTGGATCTTCCTCGAAGAAGCCGTGCGCGAGGTCGCTCAACGCTTCAACTACCGCGAGATTCGCCCCCCTCTGGTCGAGCACACCGAACTCTTCTCCCGCGGGATCGGAGAGGCGACCGACGTGGTCACCAAGGAGATGTACACCTTCCCCGACAAGAAGGGGCGAAGCCTCACCCTGCGTCCGGAGGCGACCGCCTCGGTCGTCCGCGCCTACGTCGAGCACGGATTTCACACCAAAGAACCGTTTCAGAAGCTCTACTACATCGGACCGATGTTCCGCTACGAGAAGCCACAAAAAGGGAGGAGCCGCCAATTTCACCAGTACGGAGTGGAAGCGATCGGCTCGCTCAATCCCGCGCTCGATGTAGAGGTGATCGCCCTCGCGTGGGAATTGATGGAACATCTCGGACTGACAGGCCTCTCGCTCCGGTTGAACAGCATCGGCTGCGCCGATGATCGCCAGGGGTACCACGACGTGTTGCGCTCTTACTTCGCCGATCGCATCTCTTCGATGTGCGATGATTGTCAGCGCCGCTATGAAGAGAATCCGCTACGCATCCTCGACTGCAAGAACTCGGTCTGCCAACCACACATCGAAGGCGCCCCAGGGAGTGCCGATCACCTCTGCGATGCCTGTGCCGAGCACTTCGCCACTGTACGACAACACCTCGATCGACTCGGCCTCTCATATACGATCGACCCTAGACTTGTTCGTGGCCTCGACTACTACACGCGCACCGTCTTCGAACTCGTATCGAAGGACCTGGGTGCGCAGGACGCCCTCCTCGGCGGCGGCCGCTACGACGGCCTCGTGGAGATGCTCGGCGGCCCCCCTACTCCTGGCGTAGGCTTCGCCGGCGGAATGGAACGGTTGATCCTCGTCCTGAAGGAGCTGATGCCCGCTTCTCAGGACCAGCCGAGGCTCGACCTCTTCCTCGCAACCCTGGGAGAGGAGGGAGGCAACCTCGCCCTCGAACTCGCCAAGGAACTGCGCTCACGCGGGGTCTCGGTCGACCTCGATTATCGCGGACGGGCACTGCGCAAGCAGATGGCCCAGGCAAACCGACTAAAAGCCCGATACCTCCTCGTCCTCGGAGACGCCGAGGCCTCCTCTAAGGCAGGAAAGCTGAAGGAGATGGATAGCGGTGAGGAGACCGAGGTGATGCTCACCGTAGAAGAGATAAGACAAACGATTGAGTCATTGAGTGATTGAATCATCGGGGGATTGTAAATCACACAATCTCTCAATCCTCCGATCACTCAATTTTCTCGGGAGGCTACGATGGAACTGAAAGTCGTCGAGATCAAGAATCCAAAAGAACTGAACTTCATACTTGGCCAGACCCACTTCATCAAGTCGGTGGAGGACCTGCACGAGGCGTTGGTGACTGCCGTACCGGGGATCAAATTTGGCCTCGCCTTTTGCGAGGCCTCCGGCCCGTGCCTTATCCGCCGCTCGGGAACAGATGAGTCGCTCACCGACCTCGCAGTGAAGAATGCCGAGGCGATCGGCGCCGGGCACTCGTTTATCATCTTCCTCGACGGCTCGTTCCCGATCAACGTCCTCCCCGCAATCAAGGCCGTACCCGAGGTCTGCCACATCATCTGTGCCAGTGCCAATCCCGTGCAGGTGATCGTCGCCGAAAGTGATCAAGGCCGCGGGATCCTTGGCGTGATCGACGGTTATTCACCAAAGGGAATCGAGACTGAGAGAGACATCGAGGACCGCAAGACCTTCCTGCGCACGATTGGCTACAAGCTGTAGCGGTTCTGACGGACTAAGCCCAAACGTGCGAAAGTGTGCAGGAAACAAGGTTTGAATATTCCTCCAATGGCGATTCGTGTCCCAAGTCAGGGATGTATCTGCAGACCAGCGAGGCTTCCAGCGGCGGCCAATTGCCAATTGATGTGCAGTGCACTAGACTGAAGTTCCTGCGACTGAAACAGCGAAAACTCTATTGGGTTGGTGCGTTTCGCAACAATCGCAGTGCAGCGTTCTGTCTACACTACGGATGCGCAGTTTGGAACGGCTTATGCACCC
>Ga0307428_1000197_pt1 | contig 48278 bp, 42 predicted proteins | sample SalMarWE160240MG_FD_202161 | JGI IMG/M metagenome (GOLD analysis project Ga0307428, IMG submission 202161) | Salt marsh sediment microbial communities from the Plum Island Ecosystem LTER, Massachusetts, United States - WE1603-240 | ecosystem: Environmental > Aquatic > Marine > Intertidal zone >...
CGTGCGAAATTGGGCAATGGTGAAATAACAAATTTTTCGCGCGATGCAAGAGAATTAGCTCGCGTGAGGAAAAAACTTTCTTAACTTTTCCTGAGACACGTCGCCGCGCGCGCTCATGCGCGCGCGGTGAACGGCTCGATGGTGTGCGCGGAGCGGATGAACTGCACCATGATGGCGATGCCGCAGAGCACGAAGATGCCGTCGAGGATGCGCTGGCCGATGTCGCCGAGATTGAACAGGGTAGCGAGCGCCCAGGAGCTGGCGAAGGCAGCGCCGAACACCTCGGCGCCGATCAGGATGGCGGCGCTGAAGACGGTGATGACGTTGAGCCAGACGATGCGGCGGCCTTTGGCCATGACAAGCTCCCTTGCGACGTCCGCAATCAACCCGAATTCGAACATGGAATCAAGTCTTTATGCGCGCTGGCGGTTGCCGGGTGCCATTGATCTCGCGCATGGCGTCGCCAAGCACGCACCGGCAAACTGTTAACTATGGAAGCTGCGCGCGTCCTGAAAATCATCCGCCCGTACCTCGCTGGCCTTGCTGCGCTCGGACTGGCGGTCGGCTTCGCTGCCAAGCCGATGGGCTTGGGCGCTTGGTCGGACGCGGTCTGGGCCGCGGTCACGCTTCCCATCCTGCTTGCCCTGCTGATCGAGATTGTGACCAGTTTGCGGCGCGGCGATCTCGGCCTCGACATCGTGGCGGCGCTGTCGATGACGGCGGCGCTGGCCGTCGGGCAGGACCTCGCCGCGGCCATCGTCGCGCTGATGTATGCCGGCGGGCAGTACCTGGAGAGCTTCGCCGAGCGGGCGGCCCGGCGCGAGATGACCGCCCTGCTGGCGCGGGTGCCGCGCGCCGCACTGCGCCACCGCGACGGCCGGCTAGAGGAGGTGGCGCTCGATCTCGTCCTGCCCGGAGACCGCTTGCTGGTGCGCCTGGGCGACGTGGTGCCGGTCGATGGGACGGTGGCCGAGGGAGTGGCCGTACTCGACCAGTCGGCACTCACCGGCGAGTCGCTGCCCATACAGCAGGGCGCCGGCCAGCCAGTGATGAGCGGCTCGACCAATGTCGGCGAGGCCTTCGATCTCCTGGCCTCGCGCCGGGCCGAGGAAAGCACCTATGCCGGCATCGTCCGCCTGGTGGAGGCGGCGCAGCGCTCGCGTGCGCCGATGTCGCGGCTGGCCGATCGCTACGCGATAGTGTTCCTGGCGGTGACGGTGGCGCTGGCGGGCGCCGCCTGGGCGTTGGCCGGCGATCCGATCCGGGCGGTGGCGGTGCTGATGGTGGCAACGCCCTGTCCGCTCATCCTCGCAGTGCCGGTCGCCATCGTGTCCGGGCTCTCGCGCGCGGCCAAGCTCGGCATCCTGATTAAGGGCGGCAAGGCGATCGAGACGCTCGCCCGCGTGCGCGCGCTGGTCATCGACAAGACCGGCACGCTCACTTTGGGCGAGGCCCGACTGGTCTCGACCCGGGCGACCGACGCGGTCGCGCCCGACGAGCTGTTGCGGCTCGCCGCCTCGCTCGACCAGGCCTCCAAGCACATCATCGCCCAGACCATCGTTGCCGAGGCGCGCGCCAAGGGTTTAACGCTGGCGATTCCCTCCGAGGTGGTGGAGACGCCGGGCGAGGGCATCGTCGGCCGGGTCGCGGGCCGCCAGGTCATGGTCGGCGGTGCGCACTTTATTGCGGCGCACATCGCCGATGGCGGGCTCTCGACGCTCGGCCGCGACCGGCCGCCCGGCGCCGTCGCGGTCGCCGTGGCGGTCGACGGCAAGCTCGCCGGCCTGCTGATGCTCTCCGACGAGCTGCGCGAGGGCACCGAGCAGATGCTGCGCGAACTGCGCGGTCTTGGCATCGAGCGCATCGTACTGGCGACCGGCGATCGCCATGAGGTGGCGCGCTTCGTGGCCGCCGGGCTCTCCATCGACCAGGTGCGCTCGGAACTCAGCCCCGACCAGAAGATCCTGGTGGTGCTGTCGGAGCGCAAGAACGGCCCGGTGATGATGATCGGCGACGGCGTCAACGACGCGCCGGCACTCGCCGCCGCCGATATCGGCATGGCCATGGGCGCCAAGGGGGCTGCGGCTTCCGCGGAAGCCGCCGACGTGGTGCTGCTGGTCGACCAGCTCGACCGCGTGCTGCCGGCGATTCTGATCGCGCGGCGCTCGCGCGGCATCGCCCTGCAAAGCGTGATCGCCGGCATGGGGTTTTCTTTCGTGGCCATGATCGCAGCCGCACTCGGCTACCTGCCGCCGGTGCAGGGCGCGCTGCTGCAGGAGGTGATCGACGTGGCGGTCATCTTCAACGCCCTGCGGGCGCTGCGTGGGTGAGAACCAAAGCCGTTTCGGCGGCTGCAACGCCGGGCGAATCCGATAAGGTGCAGCGGCCTTAGCAGCTCACGCCAAAAGCCGGAGTTGAGCGTCATGCCGATACACATGTGGGCGGTTGCCGAGGCGGCCGCGAAAAAACAGCGTATCTCGCCTGAGTCCGATGCTGCCGGCTACGCGGCCGGCATCATGACGTGGCTGCTCGCGGGCAGCGTGTTCGTCGTGGTCAAGATCGGCGTCAGCGAAATGCCCCCTTGGACTTTCTGCTTTTCGCGCGCCCTGATTTCCGCGCTCATTCTTTTGCCGTTGGTCGCCGGCCACTACGGCGACATGATCGGTTTGCTGCGCCGGCGCTGGCTGGAGGCCGTCTTCATCGGCGCCATCGGGCTGGGTCTCACCCAAGGGGTGACCTTCGTGGCGCTCTCCCACACCAGCGCGATCAATGTCGGCATCATCTTTGCGCTGGCGCCGATGGCGACCATGCTGCTGGCCCGCCTCGTCCTGCGTGAGCCAATGAACGGCTGGCAGGGCATTGGCTTGGCCGTCGCCTTTGTCGGCATCGTGGTGATTGCCGTGCACGGCAGCCTCGCCATCCTGCTCGGGCTGAAGATCGGGGTCGGCGACCTTTATGCCTTCTGTGCGATCCTGCTGTTCGCCGGCTATACGGTGCTGCTGAAGCGGGCCAAATTCGAGCTGCCGACGCTGCCGCTCTTGGTGATCCTGCTGTTTGCCGGCAGCGTCTCCGCCCTGCCGTTCTCGCTCTGGGAAATCGCCCATGGCGAACATGAGCATCTGGCGATGACCGGCTATCTGGCGCTCGCCTATACCGGCGTCATCGGCGGCTCCTTCATGTACTTTCTCTATAACTGGAGCATTGGCGTTCTCGGCGCCTCGCGCGCCGGCACGCTGATCTATACCCAGATGATCTTTGCGACCTTTTTCGCCTGGCTGATCCTCGGTGAGCGCATCGAATGGTACCACTTCGCCGGCGGCGGCCTGGTGATCGTGGGGATATTGTTCGTGGTCTTGCTGCGGCCCAAACCGGCGGCCGCAAGTGGGACCGTCGGGGCGCGGTGAAAGCCGCCAAGCGCATGCCGTGGCTTGGCGTTTACGCCGGCATTCTCTAGATAGGCCGCATGACCCACCCGCAATCGACGGCCGACGCCCAAAATCCGTTGCTCGCAGACTGGATCGGCCCGTTCGGCGTGCCGCCGTTCGGTGCCGTTCGTCCCGAGCATTTCCGCCCGGCCTTCGATGCCGCCCTGGCAGCGCACCGCGCCGAGATTGATGAGATCGCGGCCGATAAAGCGGCGCCGAGCTTCGACAACACCATCGCGGCTCTGGAAAACAGCGGGCGCGCGCTCGAGCGGCTCTCCAACCTGTTCTTCGTGCTGTCCGGCGCCGACACCAGCGACGCGATCGAAGCGGTCGAGCGCGAGATGTCGCCGCTGCTCGCCCGTCACAACAACGCACTCTATTTAAACCGCGCGCTCTATGCCCGCATCGCCGATCTCTACCAGCGACGCGCGACGCTCGGCCTGTCGCCCGAGCAAGCGCGCGTGCTCGACCGCTACCATACCCGCTTCGTGCGCGCGGGCGGCGCGCTTCCCAAGGCAGCGCAGGACCGGCTCGCGATCATCAACGAGCGGCTGGCGAGCCTGGGCACCCAGTTCGGGCAGAACGTGCTGGCCGACGAGAAGGCCTACGCGCTGATGCTGGAGGAGCGCGATCTCGACGGCTTGCCGGATTTTGCCCGCGCAGCCGCGCGCGCCGCGGCGCAAGAGCGCGGGGCGCCGGGCAAATATGCCATCACGCTTGCGCGTTCCTCCTGTGAGACCTTCCTGCAATTTTCCAAGCGCCGCGACCTGCGCGAGAAAATCTTTCAGGCCTGGATCAAGCGCGGTGAAAACGGCGGCGCGACCGACAACCGCGCCATTATCTCTGAGATGGTCGGTTTGCGCGGCGAGCGCGCCAAGCTTCTGGGATTCGAGACATTCGCCGCCTACCGGCTCGACGACCAGATGGCCAAGACGCCGGCCGCCGCACGCAAGCTGCTCGAGGAGGTGTGGCGCCGCGCGCGGGCAAAGGCTTTGGCCGACCGCGACGCGCTGCAGGCCATGATCGCGGAGGAGGGCGGCAATTTCGCGCTCGCTCCTCACGACTGGCGCTATTACGCCGAGAAGCGGCGCAAGGCCGAGTTCGCCTTGGACGAGGCCGAGATCAAGCCCTATTTCCAGCTCGACAAGATGATCGAGGCGGCGTTCGAGACCGCGCGCCGCCTGTTCGGCCTCACCTTCACGGCTGTCGATGTGCCGCTCTATCACAAGGACGCCCGCGCCTTCGAGGTGAAGGACACCACCGGCAAGCATGTCGGCCTGTTCATCGGCGATTATTTCGCGCGCCCGTCCAAGTACAGCGGCGCCTGGAAGACATCGCTGCGCGATCAGGAGAAACTGGCGGGCGATATCCGTCCTGTCATTATCAACATCTGCAACTTCTCCAAGCCGGCGGCGGGCGAGCCGGCGCTGCTGTCGTTCGACGACGCCCGCACGCTGTTCCATGAATTCGGCCACGCGCTGCATGGTCTTTTGTCGAACGTCACATATCCGCTGCTCGCCGGCACCAGAGTGCCGAGCGATTTCGTCGAACTGCCCTCGCAGCTTTATGAGCATTGGCTGGAGGTGCCGGAGATTTTGCGGCAATACGCGCGTCACGCCCGTACCGGCGAGCCGATGCCGAAAGCGCTGCTCGATAATCTGTTGGCGGCGCGCACCTTCAACCAGGCCTTTGCGACCGTCGAATACACCGCCTGCGCGCTGGTCGATCTCGACGTGCATGGACTGAAGGAGCCCGGCGCGCTCGACGTCACCGCGTTCGAGCGCAAGAGTCTTGAACGCATCGCCATGCCGGCGGAGATCGTCATGCGCCATCGCCTGCCGCATTTCCAGCATCTGTTCTCCGGCAACGGTTATGCTGCGGCCTACTACTCCTACATGTGGTCGGAGGTGCTTGATGCCGACGCCTTCGAAGCCTTCGAGGAGACCGGCGACGTGTTCGACCCGGAAACCGCCCAGCGTCTGCGTGAGTTCATCTACGGTGCGGGAAACTTGCGCGACCCGGCAGAGGCCTACAAAGCCTTCCGCGGCCGGCTGCCGGCGGTCGACGCGCTGCTGAAAAAACGCGGGCTCGCGGACGCGGCATGACCCTGCACACCGCCGGCCACGCCAGAGGCGTCGTCTGCGCGCCGCATAGCGCCGCGGTCGAAGATGGCCGCGCCATCTTGGCGGAAGGTGGCAACGCCATCGAGGCCATGCTCGCCATGGCGGCGTCCATCGCCGCGGTCTATCCGCACATGAACCACGTGGGCGGCGACGGCTTCTGGCTGATCCGCGAGCCCTCGGGGCGCGTGCGCGCGCTGATGGGCACGGGGCGCGCCGGAGCTAAGGCAACCATCGCACTCTACCGCGACGCCGGCCACGACGAAATCCCGGCACGCGGGCCGCTCGCCGCGCTTACCGTGCCAGGCGCGGTGGCGGCCTGGATGCTCGCAAGCGAGGCGGCGCGCGCGCAGGGCGGCAAGCTGCCGCTCGACGTGCTGCTCAGCGCCGCCATCAAGCGCGCGCGCGATGGCTATAGCGTGACGCGCAGCCAGGCGCGGCTGACGGCAGAGAAATTGCCGGAGATGAATGAGGCGGTCGGCTTCAAGGAAGCCTTCCTCATTGACGGCAAGGCACCGGAGGTTGGCACGCGTCTCAAGCAAAGCACCTTCGCCGCCACGCTCGAACACCTCAGCCATGCCGGGCTCGACGATTTCTACCGCGGCGATGTCGGCCGCGAGATCGCGGCTGACTTGGAGCATATCGGCAGCCCGGTGACGCGCGCCGACCTCGAACAATTCCGCGCGTGGGTCGATACGCCGCTCAGCGTGACGATCCAAAGCGGCACGCTCTACAACGCGCCGCCGCCGACGCAAGGGATGGCCTCGCTCATTATTCTCGGCATCTTCGACCGCTTGCGCGTGGTAGACGCGGAATCATTCGACCACATCCATGGTCTGGTGGAAGCAACCAAGCGCGCCTTTCGCGTGCGCGACCGTGTGGTCACCGATCCCAACCGCATCACCGTCGATCTCGGCCGCTTTCTCAGCAACGCTTTCCTCGACCAGAAAGCCGGCAAGATCGACATGCGCAAGGCCGCCAAGTGGCCGGCACCTGATGCACGAGGCGACACCATCTGGATGGGTGCGGCGGACGCCTCGGGCCTCGTCGTCTCCTACATCCAGTCGCTCTATTGGGAATTCGGCTCGGGCTGCGTGCTGCGGAAAACTGGCGTGCTGATGCAGAACCGCGGCGCTAGTGTCTCGCTTCGACCCGGCGTGCTCAACGCGCTGGCGCCCGGGCGGCGCCCGTTCCACACGCTCAATCCGGCGCTCGCCGCGCTGAAGGACGGCCGCGTCATCGCTTATGGCGCCATGGGCGGCGACGGTCAGCCGCAATCGCAGGCGGCGGTGTTTACCCGCCACGTCACCTTCCGCCAGCCGCTGGAGGCGGCGCTCGATGCCCCGCGCTGGCTCTTAGGCCGCACCTGGGGCTCGACCATCACCAACCTGCGCATGGAGTCCCGCTTCGATGGCAATCTGATCGATCGGCTGATGGAGGCCGGGCATGATGTCCAAGTGCTCGGCGAGGCCTATTCCGACACCATGGGCCACGCCGGCGCGGTCGTACTGCACCCGGACGGAACCCTGGAAGGCGGCCACGATGCGCGCGCCGATGGTGGCGCGGCGGGCGTCTAGGGCTGACGAAACCGATCTGTGCCGCCGGGAAAAGGACCAGGCTGGGCGGGAGCGGGCAACCCGGGATTCGTGCGGTCGGCGCCCGGCACGGACTGTGGCGCCCCCGGCAATGGCATGGCGGGTGGCGCCGGTGGCTCGCGTCTCGGCAGCAGCGATGCCCCACCATACAGCAGGCCGATGGCCAGCAGCCAGCTGCCGAGAATGCGCCCGAAGATCGGGAACCAGCCGCGCCGGAATGCGCGTAGCGTCAGCGCCACCGCGGCAACGATCCAGAATGCGACCAGCACGGGCATCCATGTATAGACCGGCTCGTGCAGGCTGGGATCGGTCAGTTTGGTCACGAGCGCCAGCATGGCGCCCGCCACAAGCGCGGCCACCGGTAGCAGCCATGGGCGCAGCCGTGCGCCGGGTACCAGCGCGAGGCCAACGGCGAGATACGAGATCGGGCCGGTCATGAAGAGATGGGTCGGGGCCTGCGGCAGCCCATAGAGCATCCAGAGCAGCCAATCCTGTGCCACAAAGCCGCCGAGGATTCCGACACCGAACAGCAGCAGTGCTGCTGCAAACGCCTGCGTGCCGGCAAGCGCGCAGGCGGCGCCGAGCCCGATCAATGGCAGCACGCGCTGGGGCGCGAGCGTCTCCGTCAAAATCCAGCGGGCGAGCGGGCTTTTGCCTGCCAGCAGCGCCATCGCGGCGATGCCGAACAGGCCGAGTGCGGCCAAAACCGGGCCGCTCCACTTTTGCGCACGTGCGCGCGCGTCAGACGGCAAGGAGCGCGAGGACAAGGAAATAGACTCCACCGACGCAGATCAGCGCCCCGAGCATGCGCGCAAAGCGGCCGCCGACCGGCTTGTTGAGCCCAAGACCAACGCCGATGCCGAACAGGTGAATCATGCCGGTCGCCAGCACAAAGCCGATGGCGTAATCGGCAGGATCCGCCGCGCGCGGCAGTTCGACACCGTGGGCGTGACCGTGGCAGAGCGCAAAGAAGGCGATCAGGGCCAGCGCGACCCATTCCGCCGGCCGCCAGGCAAAGGCAATCGCCAAGCCGAGCGCGAGGATGGAGAGCGCGATGCCGATTTCGATGCCGGGCAGCGGCACGCCGGCCATGCCGGCGATACCGCCGACCACCATGATCAGCGGAAACAGCACCGGCAGCATCTAGACCGGGCGCCCACCCATCTGGGCGCCCCACAGGCCGACGGCAAACATTGCCAGGAAATGATCCGGTCCAGTCAGCGGATGGGCAAAGCCGCTGCCGAAACCGCCCTGCGCGCTCTGCGTAATATGCGCGGCGGCGGGTGACGGCAAAAGGCAAGAACCGACGGCGAGGGCCACAGCAGCCGTCGCGTACCGCCCCGCTGTTTGCATGCAGCGCATGGTCGCTTCCGTTCTCCGCCTGAGCACCGATGAGCCAACTTTCAATTTGCCATACGGCGATTGAGCTTTCCCAGCCGTGAATTCGAATAGGGTACGAGCATAGCGTTTGCCGGACGACGCCACCATTGTGCCGCACTCGGTGCTATGGTGGCCGCATGGCTGCCTCGTTGCGCATTCTGCTTGCCGCCCTCGCGAGCGCGGCATTTACCTCACCGGCCGCGGCGCATCCGCATGTCTGGGTGACGATGCAGAGCGAGCTCCTCTATGCCCCCGACGGCAGCGTCACCGGCATCCGCCATCGTTGGGCTTTCGATGACATGTTCTCGGCTTTCGCGACTCAGGGCATTACGAGCAAGGAGAAAGGCAAGTTCACGCGCGCGGAATTGGCACCGATGGCCAAAGTCAATATCGAGTCGTTGAAGGAATACAAGTATTTCACCTATGCGACCGCCGACGGCAAGAAGGCGCCGTTCAGCGATCCACTGCCGGGCTACTGGCTCGACTATAAAAGCGCGGTCCTCATCCTGAATTTCACCCTGCCATTCAAGCATCCGGTGAAGGCAAAATTGCTCAAGATCGAAATCTACGATCCGACCATTTTCGTCGATTTCGAATTCGCCAAGCAGACGCCGGTGCATCTGGTCGGCGCGCCCGCGGCTTGCAAGCTCGACGTCGAGTTGCCGCACGACATCACCGCCGCGCAATCGCAGAAGCTGGGCGAGGCGTTCTTCAATTCGCTCAGCGCCTCGCAGAACTGGGGTGCGCAATTCGCCAACAAGGTCTTGGTGAATTGTCCTTAACCTGCGCGTAGCAATGTTACAGAGATGATGTATCTTCTTCGCGCCGCAATTCGTGGTATGGTCTGCGCAACATGACAGCCTCCATCCGCATCCTTCTTGCCGCACTCGTATGCCTCGCCTTCGCGTTGCCGGCGCGCGCGCATCCGCACGTCTGGGTGACGACGACCAGCGAGCTGGTCTACGCGCCCGACGGCAGCGTCACCGGCATCCGCCAGCACTGGACCTTCGACGATATGTATTCAGCCTTCGCCGTGCAGGGCTTGGAAGGCAAGGAGAAAGGCAAGTTCAGCCGCGCGGAGCTGGCGCCGCTCGCTAAGACCAATGTCGAGTCGCTGAAGGAATACGCTTATTTCACCTATGCCACCGCCGACGGCAAAAAGGCGCCGTTCGCCGAACCGCTGCCGGACTATGCACTCGACTACAAGGACGCGATCCTCACGCTGAACTTGACGCTGCCGTTCAAGCAGCCGGTGAAGGCGAAGGATCTCAAGATCGAAATCTACGATCCGAGCTATTTCATCGCGTTCGAATTGGCCAAAGAAAATCCGGTACGGCTTGTCGGCGCGCCGGCACAATGCAAGGGCTTGGTGGAGTGGCCGCGCGAGCTGACCTTCCTGGAAGGCAAGAAGCTCGCACAGAATCCCGAGGGCATGACCAACTGGGGCGCGCATTTCGCCAACAAGATCATGGTGAAATGTCCGTAATCACGATGCGACGAGTCATTGCGGCGGCCTGCGCCGTGCTCATCGTATGCGTATTGCTTGTCTGCACGCTCGATCCCGCGCTGGCGCAGCCGTTTGGGTTGCACCGCGGCTCAGGCCCGCCGGAAGTCGGCGGCTTTGCCGGCTGGATTCTGGCGGAGCAGGCGAAATTCTACCGCATGCTGTCGGGCTTGATCCGCGCTGCCAAGGCCGACGGCAGCGCCGCCTATACGCTGATCGGTATTTCCTTCATCTACGGCATTTTCCACGCCGCAGGCCCCGGCCACGGCAAAGCAGTTATCTCGTCCTATCTGGTCGCCAATGACGAAACCTGGCGGCGCGGCGTCATCCTGTCGTCTGCGGCGGCCATTCTGCAGGCGCTGACCGCTATCGCCATCGTTGGCATCGCCGCCGTGCTGTTGGGCGCGACGGCAAAGGTGATGGGTAGCACCGTGCGCGTGATCGAGACGGTGAGCTACGGGCTCATCATTCTGATCGGTTTGTGGCTGTTGTGGGTCAAGGGCCGCGCATTCTGGCATTTGTGGCGCGGACAATCACACGACCACCATCACGATCATGGTCACGCGCATGCGCATGACCATCAGCACGATCACGGCCACGACCATCAGCACGACGACGGAGAAGCCTCGGCTTGGGGTCACGCCCATGCACCGGAGCCGGCCGAGCTCAAGGGTCCGCATTGGCTCAAGCGCGGCTTAGCGGCCATCGTCGCGGTGGGACTGCGGCCCTGTTCGGGCGCGATCATCGTGCTGGTGTTCGCGCTGGCGCAAGGTTTGTTCTGGATCGGCGTCGTCTCCACCTTGGTGATGGGGATTGGGACGGCGATCACGGTCGCCGCCGTCGCTACGCTGGCGGTCAGCGCGCGCGGGCTCGCAGGCAAGCTGGCCAAATCCAAGCCCGGTGGCGGGCTGCTGATCGTGCGCGGGCTGGAGACCGCCGCCGCCGCCGCCATCGTCGTGTTCGGCGTCGCGCTGCTCACCGGCTACATGGTGAGCGAGCGCATGGGGATGTTCTAGCGGAAATCGTCCGCTTGCAGTTCGATCGGCTCGCCGTGCGGCGTGCGCTCGCAGGCGTGCTCCCAGGCGTGCTTGATGCGGGCGAGCGTGTCGCCGGTCGTCACGCCTTTTTCCGCCACCAGTCGCTCCAGTGCCGCCAGCCAATGCAGATAATAGGTCTCGCCGGTGTCGGGATCGCCGGCGCCTTGCGCGCGCTTGATCTCGGCGCCGAGCGCCGCCGCCCATTCGCTCCAGGTGAAGACGCCGCGCTCGTGCAGCGCCAGCGTCATCGCAAAGGCCTGCGCCTCCCACGGCTCGCGGAACACCGGCCCGTCGGCATCGCGCGGGATGCTCGGCACTTCCTGCGTGGCGCGGTGAGCAGCGGCTTGGTCGATCATATTAACTCCAGATACGGCTCCCACGCCTCAATATGGACCTTCACCGCCGGGTCAGAATCCTCGCCCCATATTTCGCGGCCGTCGAAGCGCACGGTATAGAGCCAGTGCGGGTCCTCGCCGACGTGGGTCGCATTGCTGTCGGGAAACACGTGGCAGCCGACGATGCGCATGATGGTGCCGGCATGACCGCGCGCGTAACGCGGCAGTCGCGTATGCGTCTTCGGATGCATGTTCCTGGCGTGCACTTTATCGCCGACCTTGAACAATGCCGGAGCGGGCGCCGACCGGTTATAGGGCGAGCCGCAGCGCACCATGGTTGCCGCTTCTTCTGCCGTTACCGGTTTCGCCGCTTTCTTGACGGGCGCGAGCGCATGACCGGCCGCCAGTTCTTGCCGCGTCGCCAGCCCATATTCGAGCATCATGTTCTCAAGCGTCGCTACCCACAGTCCGTAATAGCTCATGTTAAGATATTGCGGCGGCGGCTGGCTCTCGCGCGCGAAGCGGAAGGCGTCCAGGGTCCAGATGTTGGGGATACCGATCGCCATGTTGAGCGCGAACGCCTGCTTTTCCCAGTCGGCGTGAAACACCGGCTCGTTCGGTTCCGGCATCACCGGGCCGAAGCCGTGCATGCCACCCATGTCGGCCGCGCCGTTCATTTCACATCCATTGGCGACTTCGCCAGGCCGGTGCCGATCATGCTGTCGCGCGTGACCAGTTCCGCGAGCTGCTCCTCGCTCCAGCCCTCGGTGGCGACTGGGCGCATCGGCACCACCAGATAACGCAGCTCGGAGGTCGAATCCCAGACGTGGATTTCGGTATCTTTCGGCAATTTAACGCCAAAATCGCGCAGTACGCCGCGCGGATCGGCGATCGTGCGCGAACGATAGGGCGCCGACTTGTACCAGACCGGCGGCAACCCGAGCACCGCCCATGGATAACAGGAGCACAGCGTGCAGACGACCATATTGTGCACCGCCGGCGTGTTCTCCAGCGCCACCAGATGATTGCCGGAGCGGCCGCTAAAACCGAGCGACTCGATCGCCGCCGTGCCGTCCGTAAACAGCCATTGGCGGTATTGCGAATCGGTCCAGGCCTTTGCCACCACCTTGGCGCCGTTGCGCGGGCCTATCTTTTTTTCATAGGTCTCGATCAGCACGTCGAGGGCGGCGGGATCGATATAGCCCTTTTCGAGCAGGATGGTTTCCAGCGCGCGCGTGCGCAGCTGCATCTCGGAAAGCTCCGAGCCGTGATCGTGGTGATGGTGGTCATGATCGTGGGACATGGTGAAAGTATAAACGCACTACCGCGCCGGCTCCAAATACGGCTCCCAGGCGTCCACCGACACGGCGCTGGTCGGGTCGCCGTCGAGTCCCCATAGTTCGCGGCCGCCGAAGCGCACGGTGTAGAGCCATTGCGGGTTCTCGCCGGCGCCGGTGGCGTTGCTGTCGGGAAATACGTGACAGCCGATCACCCGCTCGATCACGCCCACATGCCCGCGCACATAACGCGGCAGCCGCGTGTGGGTGACGGGATTGATGTTCTTGGCACGCACTTTGTCGCCGGCCTTGAACGCCGCTTTGGTGTTGGTGTCGCGTTCGGTCGGCCTGCCGCGATGCAGCACTTTCAGCACGTCATCGGGTGAGAGCGTGCGCTTGACCGGCTTGGGCGGATGCAGACCGTGGCCAACGACGATCTCGTCGTCGGTCACGAGATCGCGCTCCTTCAGCAGGGTCTCCAGCCCGGCGAACCAGATCTGGTAATAGCTCATCGCCAGATATTCGGCCGGATCGCGATTCTCGCGCGCGAAACGCGATGCGTCGATGTTCCAGCCGCCCGGCATGGCCATGGCCAGCGTGAGTGCCAAGGCGCGCTTCTCCCATTCGGCATGAAACACCGGCTCGTCCGGCTCGGGCCGCACGGGACCGAAGCCGTGCATGCCGCCCATGTCGTGCGCGCCGTTCACTTCGCCAAATCCTTCGGTGACTTCGGCAAGCCCGTGCCGATCATGGAATCGCGCGTCACGAGTTCGGCGAGCTTGTCCTCGCTCCAGCCTTGGGTGCCATCCGGCCGCATCGGCACCACCAGGTAGCGGATTTCCGAGGTCGAATCCCACACGCGGATTTCGGTGTCCTGCGGCAGCGTGACGCCGAAATCCTTGAGCACGCCGCGCGGATCGGAAACCGCGCGCGCGCGGTAGGGCGCCGACTTGTACCAGACCGGCGGCAGGCCGAGCACCGGCCACGGGTAACAGGAGCACAGCGTGCACACGACCATGTTGTGCCGCTTCGGCGTGTTCTCCAGCGCCACAATGTGCTCGCCGTGGCGGCCGGCATAGCCGAGCTCGGCGATCGCCGGCGTTGCGTCCTTGAACAGGCGCACGCGGTAGGCCGGATCGGCCCAGGCTTTCGCCACCACCTGGGCGCCGTTGCGCGGGCCGACCTTCTTTTCATAGGTCTCGATCAACAGGTCGAGCGCGGCCGGATCGACATAGCCCTTCTCGGTCAGCACAGTCTCCAGCGCGCGCACGCGCAGTTGCGTTTCCGTGAGTTCGGAATGGTCGTGATCGTGGTCATGCTCGTGGGCCATGGCTGCAACTTAGCGGAGACACCCCCAGTGTGTCATTATGCCGGCAAACGGGAAGAGAAGGAAATGCCGATGCTCGAACTCTACCACCACGGATCGTCCGTCTGCGCCGCCAAGGTTCGGCTGGTGCTGGCGGAAAAGGGCCTGGAATGGAACAGCCACTATATCGACATCCTCAAGGGCGAGCAGTTTGATCCCGATTACATAAAGCTCAATCCCAAGGCGGTGGTGCCGACGCTGGTGCATGACGGCAAGGTCCTCACCGAGTCGACGCTGATCTGCGAATACCTCGACGACGCCTATCCCGAGGCGCCGCTCAAGCCCGCGGACCCGTACGCGCGCTGGCAGATGCGGATATGGACCAAGGCGGTGGACGACCAGGTTCATCCGGCCTGCGCCGAGCTCACGTTTTCCTGCACGCACCGCCATACGCTGGCGCGGCTCGCCCCGGCGGAGCTGGAGCGTTTTTTGGAGGCGACGCCCGCGCAATCGGTGAAGCCGGGCTGGAAGGCGCGCAAACGCGAAATAGTGACCCTCGGCTTCAAGGCGCCGGGCATCGACGCGCCGTTCAAGCTTTACGACAGCTTCATGCAGAAAATGGAAGACGCGCTCAAGGACCGGCCCTGGCTCACCGGCGACACCTTCTCGCTCGCCGACATCGGCATGGCGCCTTACGTCAACCGGCTCGACATGCTGGGCATGGCCGAGATGTGGGCGAAGCGCCCGCGGCTTGCCGACTGGTTCGCGCGATTGAAAGCGCGGCCGAGCTTCCAGCCGGCGTTCTATCGGTGGTTTCCCGAGCCGCTCAGGAACGACCTCGCCACTTTCGGCGCGCAGAGCTGGCCCGAGGTCAAGCGCCTGCTATCGGCGTGAGCGTCAAGGCCAGAGCCGCTCGACCGCGATCCAGATCCACGCCGCGCCGGCGGCCAGCAGCGAGAGGAAGATGGCGGCCGAGCCCATGTCTTCGACTCACCGGATGACCAGGTCCGGGTCGCGGGTGACGCGGTCGGCAAGCTTTTCGATCGCGGTGTTGAGCAATTCGATGATGAGGACGAAGACCAACGTCCCGATCAGCGCGAAGCGCTCGCCGACGTCCGGGGTCAGGAAGAAGGCGAGGGGAACGCCCACCACCAGCAGCGCCAGTTCCTCGCGGAACGCCGCTTCCGACCGCGTGCAGGCAACCAGGCCATGCCAGCTGTTGACGGTTGTTTGCCAAAGCCTTTTCACTGAAATCCATCCGTGTCGGCAATTTGCCGGGGCAAAATAGGCGGCTTGATCGCCATAGTCTATTCATGCCGCTCGCGCGCGTGTGTATAAGATTGTTCTCATGAAGGCCGCCGACATGTTCGACTTGAAGGGCCGCGTCGCGCTGGTCACCGGCGCGTCCAGCGGGCTGGGGGTGCAATTTGCCCGCGCGCTGGTCGACAACGGCGCTTGCGTGGCGCTGGTGGCGCGGCGGATCGAGCGGCTCAAATCGCTGAAAGATGAAATCGAGAAGAAGGGCGGCAAGGCCGTCGCCATCGCGGCCGACGTCACCGACCGCGCCGCCATGGGCCAAGCCTTCGATGCCGCCGAAAAAGCCTTCGGCACCGTCACCATCCTGGTCAACAATGCCGGCATCGCCCACGGCGGCCGCGCCACCGACATGACGGCCGAGGAATGGCGCAAGGTGCTCGGCATCGATCTCGACGCCGTTTTCTACTGGGCGCAAGAAGCCGCGCGCCGCATGCTGGCGGCGAAGAAACCGGGTGCCATCGTCAACATCGCCTCGGTGCTGGGCCTAGCCGTTGCCAAGGGCGCGGTCGCCTATGCCGCCGCCAAGGCCGGCGTGGTGCAGGTGACAAAAGCTTTGGCGGTCGAGCTCGCCTTCAAGGGCGTGCGCGTCAACGCCATCGCGCCCGGCTGGTTCGTGACCGAGATGAACGACAAGTATCTCAACAGCGAAGCCGGCGCGGCGATCAAGCGCGAGATTCCCATGGGCCGCTTCGGCCAGGAAGGCGATCTCGACGGCGCGCTGCTGCTTTTGGTGTCCAACGCCGGCAGCTACATCACCGGCGCGACGATCGTGGTCGACGGCGGGCAGGTCATTCAGATTAAAGGTTAGGGACCATGGACTTCACGCTGTCGCCCGAAATCGAGGACATCCGCCTGCGCGTGCGCGCCTTCGTCGAGGAGAACGTGCTGCCGCTGGAAGCCGAGCCAGAGAATTTCTCCGAGCACGAGAACATCCCGGAGGCCCGCCTTGCGCCCGTGCGCGCCAAGGCCAAGAAGGCCGGCCTATGGGCGCCGCAAGCGCCCAAGGAGTTCGGCGGCATGCAGCTTCCGATCGTCGCCTGGGCGGCGGTTTACGAAGAAGCCGCGCGCTCGATCTTCGGCCCGCTCGCCATCCATTGCATGGCGCCCGACGACGGCAACATAAACCTGCTGGCCAAGACCGGCACGCCGGAACAGAAGGAAAAATTTCTGCGCCCGATCGTCGAGGGCAAGGTGCGCTCGGCCTTCGCGATGACCGAGCCGCATCCCGGCTCCGGCTCCGATCCGGCGATGATGCTCACCCGCGCCGAAAAACGCAACGACCGCTATATCGTGCGCGGGCGCAAATGGTTCATCACCGGTGCCGACGGCGCCGCCCATTTCATCCTGATCGCGCGTACCTCCGACGATCCGCGCCGCGGCCTCACGGCGTTTCTCTATCACAAGGACCAGCCGGGCTGGCGCATCCTGCGGCGCATCCCGATCATGGGCCCGCACGAGCACGGCGGCCATTGCGAGATCGAATATGACGGCCTGGAAATCCCGATCGAGAACGTGCTGATGAACGAGGGCGACGGGTTGCGCGCGACGCAGATCCGCCTGGGCCCCGCGCGGCTCACCCATTGCATGCGCTGGCTCGGTTTCGCCAAGCGCTGCATGGAGATCGCGCAAAGCTACGTGGCCGAACGCGAGGGCTTCGGCATCAAGCTTGCCGACCGCGAAAGCGTGCAGATCAAGCTCGGCGAAGTCGCCCACCAGATCGAGATCGGCCGCCTGCTCACCATGCACGCGGCCTGGAAGCTCGACCAGGGCGCGCGTGCGCGCAAGGAAGTTTCCATGGCCAAGGTGCAGATCGCCGACACGCTGCACAACTCCGCCGACGTCGCCATCCAGCTCAACGGCGCGCGCGGCTATTCCAAGGACACCATCCTGGAATGGATCTACCGCTACGCCCGCGCGGCGCGGCTGGTCGACGGCGCCTCGGAAGTGCACAAGATGGTGCTGGCGCGCTTCATGCGCGAGGAGGGGCGCGATTTCTGGAAGTGGGGGTAAGACTCGGCAGTGCCGCTTGCTCTCTTTCCCTCTCCCACTAGGGGAGAGGGAAGCAAGATTACCTCGCGGCTAACGACTAATTCCGATACCCCCGGTCGATCTTGTCGAGCATGCGCAAATAGGCCGCCCAGTCGGCACTGCCGCGGCCGGCATCGTGATGCTCGTATTGCTCCGCGGTCTTGGCGCAGACGTCCGGCGGAATCTCGAGCAGATCGGCGCCGGTCGCTTCCATCTTCAACTGGATCTCGGCGGCGTTGAGCAGGTATTTCATCAGCACGAAAGGCTCGCGCGCCGTCCTGCCGACCGTGAGCATGCCGTGATTGTGCATGATCATGGCGCGGTTGCCGCCCAGGTCTTTGTTGATGCGCGCGCGCTCGTCGAAATCCTCGGTAATGCCTTCATAGGCGTGATAGCCGATGCGCTTGTAGAAACGGATGGCCTGCTGCGACACCATGCGCAAGCCGTGCTTTAGACCGGCGAGCGCCATGCCGTCCTCGGTGTGGACATGCACCGCGCAATTCACGTCAGCGCGCGCGGCGAGCACGCCGCCGTGCAGCGTGAAGCCGGGCCGGTTGACGCCGGATTTCTCGTCGAGGTCCTCGTCCATGCTGATTTTCACCAGGTTGGACGCGGTGACCTCGGTATAGAGCAGCTCGTGCCGTTTCATGAGAAAGTTGCGCGGCTCGCCCGGCACCCGCATGGACGAGTGGTTGTAGATGACGTCATCCCAGCCGTGATGGGCGAGCAGTCGATAGACGGCGGCGAGGTCGACGCGTGCCTCCCATTCGGCGTCGGACATTGCGCCCTGTGAAACTTTGGCCGCAGCCACCCTGGCGTGCTTATTCATCGGCGACATTCTCCTATGACTATTTGATCCAACATTAGCACACGGCGCGCGCTTGGCCAGACAGCCACCTGCCCCTATAGAAAGGCGTCAGGAGCGAGCGCAAATGAAAAAGCCAATCCCAATTCGCATGGGCGGCTACGGTCCGCCCACCACCGGTTTCAGCAAGTCGCTGAAATTCATCGGCGACAAGCTCGAAGCCCGGTTCGGCGATGGCGTCGTTGTCGACTATGTCTGGAACATCATGGACCACGGCCACAAGGCCGAGGACATCCTCACTTTGGTCGAAAGCGGCGAGATGACGCTCGGCTACCAGTCGTCGAGCTATCTGACCGACCGCGTGCCGGAACTGGGTTTCGTCGATCTGCCGTTCCTGTTTGCCAACAACCGCCAGGCGCGCGCCGCCATGGACGGCGCGCTTGGCGAATTCCTGGTGCGCAAAACCGAGGAGCGCATCGACTTCCGCATCCTCGGCTGGTTCGAGAACGGCTTTCGCCACATTTCCAACCGGCTGCGCCCGATCCACCGGCCGGCCGATATGAAAGGCATGCGCATCCGCGTGCTGCCGAGCGAAATCCAGAAACACACCTTCGAGCTGCTCGGCGCCGTCGCCATGCCCATGGACCTGAGCGAGGCGATCGCCATGATCAAGGCCGGTACGCTCGACGCCCAGGAAAACCCGCTCGCCAACACCGTGACCTATGGCGTGCACAAGTTTCACAAGTTCCACACGCTTACCTCGCACTTCTACATTTCGCGCCCGGTCTTCCTACATCGCGCCTCGTTCGAGTCGTGGCCGGACGATCTTCAGCGTGCGATGCAAGATGCGGTTATCGAATCTGTCGCCTTTCAGCGCAAGCTCGCGGTCGAGGAGCACGAGGTCGCGCGCAAGGCTATTGAAGATGCCGGCTGCAAGATCGTGGAATTGAACGCGCAAGAGCACGCCGCCTTTGTCGCCGCCGTGCAGCCGCTGCTGGCCGATGCGCGCAAGATGTACGGCGATGCGATGTTCAAGATGCTCCCGAAAGCCTGAACCCATCACTGTCGTCCCCGCGAAGGCGGGGACCCATACGCCGCAGCATCTCGGTAGGGCACGGAGTATGGGTCCCGGCCCTCGCTTCGCTCTACCGGGTTGACGGGTGGAATCTACGCATACGCCGCCACCAGCCGCTGCCGCATCACCAGGGCGCCGACCACCAGAAGATTGAGAATGTTGGAGCCGATGCCGGCGGCGAAGGCCGGCGCGTAGAAACCGTAATGATCGTAGAGCAGGCCGGCGAGCCAGCCGCCGGACGCCATGCCGACCGCGGTGAACATCAGCAGCGTTGGGATCCGCCACGAGGCTTCCGCCGCCGGAAATAGTTCGCGCAGCGCCAGCACGTAAGCGGGAATAATGCCGCTGAATCCGAAGCCGAAGGCGGCAGCCACGGTGAACAGGCCGGTCTCGTTCTGCGTCAGCAGGAACGCGATCATGGCGCTGCACTGCCAGGCCGAGCCGATCAGCACCGTGGCGAGTCCACCGATGCGGTCGGAGATGGCGCCCCAGATCTGCCGACTGAGGAACGCGGTGCCGAGCAGCACCGACAGCATGATGGCACCGGCCGAGCGGGCGATGCCCAAGTCGGTGCAGAAGGCGACCAAATGGCCCTGCGGCATCGCCATCGGCACGCAGCACAGCACCGAGGCCGCGCACATCATCGCGAACACGACATTGGGCGGCCAGCCGAGTACGAGGGCAGGCTTGCTGCCCGGCTCCGCCTTGACCGCCGGGATGATCACTTCCGGCGGCGCGCGGAAATACAAAGCGGCGAGCGGTACAATGACCGCGATTTCGAGCAACGCGTACCACAGCATGGTCTGGCGCCAGCCGAAGCTGGCGATGGCGCGATCGAAAATCGGCGGCCACATGGCGCCGGCCAGATAAGTGCCGCTGGAGATCAGCGCCAGCGCCGAGCCGCGCCGGCGGTCGAACCAGCGGCTGACATAGATGTAGAGCGGCGCGTTGATGCCGCCGAGCCCGATCAGCCCGATGAACAACCCGTGGCCGATCCAAAACGGCCAGGGCAGTCCCAGCGTCGAAATCGACAGCCCGAGCCCGATCATCAGCGCGCCGCCCAGCACGGTCCAGCGAGTGCCGATGCGCTCGGCGAGCCGCCCCATCAGAATGCCGCCAAGGCCGGCGCCGAGCCAGGCCAGCGCGCTGCCGAGCGCGGGGATCGAGCGCGAGCCGCCCACCTCGGCGGCGATGTCCTTGAGCGCCACCGCGGTGACCCAGTTGGCGCCGAACGCCATCAACAGCGCGATTAGCGCGACGAAGGCGACGACCCAGGACGATCGGCTCTCGATCGAGGTGAAGGGAGATTGCAGCATCAATGAAAGAACCCGGCGGTTGGCCCCTTTTACAGGTCGCGCGCGATTTGACCACCCGCGCGGCGCGAAGACCTGCCCCGCTGCTGCATTGCGCCAAAATGCGTGGCCAGCACGCGGAATGAAATTTCATTGCAAGCCGCGCGGCCGTGGCGAAATTTGACGCAGGCTGTTCAACGACCTGACTTAATTCGCCGCCACCTGTTCCTTGTGCCGCCCGGTTGGCTTATATGATAGAGGTCCGCCGGCTGTTACGTTTCGCCCACCGGGCGCTTTCCAAGGCAGGCAATGACCCTTCGCTCCATCAGCCTCAACGACAAATACGATCTCGCGCAGAGCCGCGTATTGGTGACCGGCTACCAGGCGCTGATCCGCGCATGTCTCATGCAAAAAGAGCGCGACCGCCGCGCCGGCCTCAACACCGCCGGCTACGTCACCGGTTATCGCGGCTCGCCACTCGGCGGCCTCGACCAGCAATTCATGCGCGCTGGCCGTTTTCTTGCGGCGCAAGACGTCAAATTCCAGCCCGGTCTGAATGAGGAACTCGCCGCCACTGCATTGTGGGGCACCCAGCAGGCCGAATTGCGCGGCGAGGGCAAGTTCGATGGCGTGTTCGGCATGTGGTACGGCAAGGGCCCGGGCGTCGACCGCTCCGGCGACGTCTTCCGCCACGCCAATTTTGCCGGTACCTCGAAGCATGGCGGCGTGCTCGCGCTAATGGGCGACGACCACACTGCGGAATCGTCGACCACCGCACATCAGTCCGAATTCCATTTCGTCGACGTGATGATGCCGATTCTCAATCCGGCCGGCGTGCAGGAAATCATCGATTACGCGCTCTATGGCTGGGCGATGTCGCGTTTTTCCGGCGCTTGGGTCGCGCTCAAATGCATGCACGAGACCGTGGAGTCGACCGGTGTCGTCGACGGCAACCTCGAACGCATCAAGCTCGTCACGCCGGAAGACTTCGTCATGCCAGAGGGCGGGCTCAATATCCGTCTGGTCGATACCATCCTCGGCCAGGAAGCGCGTCTACACGACTTCAAGCGCGACGCCATGCTCGCCTTCGTGCGCGTCAACAAGCTCAACAGGATCATCACCTCGGGCGGGCGCAATCCGAAGATCGGTATCATCACCACCGGCAAGGCCTATCTCGACGTGCGCCAGGCCTTCGACGAGCTCGGCATTGACGAGATCAAGTGCAACGTCTTGGGGCTTAGGCTGTTCAAGATCGCCTGCCCTTGGCCGATTTCGCGGCAGGAGCTGGCCGAGTTCGCATCCGGGCTCGATCTCATCATCGTGGTCGAGGAGAAGCGCTCGCTGATCGAAGTGCAGGTGCGCGAGGAGCTCTACGGCACTGCCAATCAGCCGGTCTGCATCGGCAAGAAGGACGAGCAGGGCAACTGGCTGTTCCCGGTCAAGGGCGCGCTCGATCCCAACGATGTCGCCATCTGCATCGGCGGGCGGCTGTTGCGCTACGGCGCCAACGAGGAGCTTGCCGCCAATGTCGCGCGCCTGAAGGAGGCGCAACGCTCCCTCGCCGAGACAAAAGATGTCGCCCAGCGCATTCCTTACTTCTGCTCGGGCTGCCCACACAACACATCCACCCGCGTGCCGGAAGGCAGCCGCGCCTACGCCGGCATCGGCTGCCACTATATGGCGCAGTGGATGGACCGCCACACGCTCGGCTTTACCCAGATGGGCGGCGAAGGCGCCAACTGGATCGGCGAGGCGCCGTTCTCGAAAACGCCGCATGTGTTCCAAAATCTCGGCGACGGCACCTATAACCACTCAGGCTATCTCGCCATCCGCGCGGCAATCGATGCCGGCGTGACCATGACCTACAAGATTCTGTTCAACGATGCGGTGGCGATGACCGGCGGCCAGGCCAACGAGGGTGGGCTGAACGTGCCGCAGATCGCCCGGCAGGTGGCGGCCGAAGGCGCCAGCCGCGTGGTCGTGGTCACAGACGAGCCGTGGAAATACCCCAAGGACACCGACTGGCCGCGCGGGCTGACCGTGCACCACCGTGACGAACTCGACGCCGTGCAGCGAGAGCTGACCACGGTGCCGGGCGTCAGCGTACTTATTTACGATCAGACTTGCGCCGCCGAGAAACGCCGCCGCCGCAAGCGCGGCACCTTCCCCGATCCCGACAAGCGCGTGGTAATCAACGATCTGGTTTGCGAAGGCTGCGGCGATTGCGGCGTCAAATCCAATTGTGTCTCGGTGCAGCCGCTAATGACCGAATGGGGCCGCAAGCGCGTGATCGACCAGTCGAGCTGCAACAAGGACTATTCCTGCCTCAAGGGCTTCTGCCCGTCATTCGTGACCGTGCACGGCGCCAAGCTCAAGAGGGGCGAAAGCGTCGCCGAGCCGGCCGATTGGCCGGCGCTGCCCAGCCCAAGCCTGCCGCTCACCAACCATCCCTACGGCATCATCGTCACCGGCGTCGGCGGCACCGGCATCGTCACCATCGGCGCCGTCATCGGCATGGCCGCGCATCTGGAAGGCAAGGGTTTCGGCGTCATCGACATGGCCGGGCTGGCGCAGAAGGGCGGCGCCGTCTTTAGCCATATCCGTATCGCCAATACACCCGACGATATCCACGCCATCCGCGTCGCCGCCGGCGGCGCCGACCTGGTGCTAGGTGGTGACATCGTGGTTCTCGGCAGTAAGAAGCTGCTAAGCGCCATCAAGCCCGGCCACACCCGCATGATCGTCAATACCGCTGAATTCCTGCCGGGCGACTTTACCCGCAATGCCGACTTCTCATTGCCGACCGAGCGCCTGAAGCGCGCCATCACCGGCCACGCCGGCCGCGAGCAGAGTCATTTCGTCGACGCTGGGCGGCTGGCAACCGCGCTGCTCGGCAATTCCATCGGCGCCAACATGTTCATGCTCGGCTACGCCTATCAACTCGGCGCCTTGCCGCTCACCGCGGAAGCGATCGAGAAGGCGATCGAGATGAACGGCGAGGCGGTGCCGATGAACATCGCCGCCTTCCGCTACGGCCGCCGCGCCGCGATCGATCCGGCCGCGCTCGAAGCACTGATCGATCCGCGCGGGGCGGAGGAAAACGACTCATTCCGGCTCTCGCAGTCGTTCGATGAGACGGTCGCCCGCCGCATCGCGTTCCTCACCGCCTATCAGAGCGCGCGTTATGCGCGGCATTATCGCGAGTGGGTCGAGAAGGTGAGGGCGGCCGAGGCGGAGAATGCGCCGGGTCAATGCGGGCTGGCCGAGGCCGTGGCGCGCTATCTGTTCAAGCTGATGGCGTACAAGGATGAGTACGAAGTGGCACGGCTTTACAGCGACACCTCGTTCGTCGAGCGCGTCAAGTCGACCTTCGCCGGCGACAATCTGCGCTTTGAATTCCATCTGGCGCCGCCACTCCTGGCGCGGCGCAATCCCGTGACCGGCGAGCCAAAGAAAATGTCGTTCGGTCCCTGGATACTGAAGGCGTTCGCCGTGCTGTCGAAGTTCAAGTTCCTGCGCGGCACGCCGCTCGATCCGTTCGCCTATTCGCTCGAGCGCCGCAGCGAGCGCCAGTTGATCGCCGACTACGAGGCGCTGCTGACGGAGATCGTCGCGGACCTCAACCCCGCCAATCATCCGACCGCGGTGGCGCTCGCCACCATTCCGGAAAAGATTCGCGGCTTCGGCCCGGTCAAACAGCGGCATCTTGCCGCTGCCAAGGCCGAGGAGGCCGCCCTGCACGAGCGATTCCGCAGCGGCGCGGCGCCGTTTCTCAAGGCGGCGGAATGATTTAATCACGCATTTGCGACCAGTTTCCATGGCCGCAAAGGCTTGACCGCACACTGGCGGTGTTTTCATATCCAGACAAACAAGTTCGCCCCGACTAGGGCGGCGAGGGGTTTTTGGGCCGCCCAGTCAAACGCGGCCAAATGGGAGGAAATCGCTGTGGCGCCAAACGCCGCCGCGTCGGCGGATACGTTCCCCAAGCTATTGATTCGAAACGCCCAATTGTATGGCGCGCGGCCGGCAATGCGGCACAAGGACCTCGGCGTCTGGCAAACCTGGACCTGGGCTCAGGTGCTCGAGATCGTGCGTGCGTACGCGGTCGGGCTCAATCGGCTCGGCCTCATGCGCGGCGAGACCATCGCTATCGTCGGCGGCAACCGGCCGAAGCTCTATTGGTCGGTGATGGCCGCCCAGATTCTCGGCGCGGTGCCGGTGCCGGTCTACGCCGACGCCGTCGCCGACGAGCTCGCCTTCGTGCTGGCGCACGCGGAAACGCGCTTCGCCGCCGTCGAGGACCAGGAGCAGGTCGACAAGATCATGTCGGTGATGGAGCGCCTGCCCAAGCTTGAGGAGATGGTCTACGACGAACGCCGCGGGCTGCGCGATTACGATCACAGCCACCTGCGTCCGATGGACGAGATCATCGCGGAGGGGCGCAAGGCGCTCGCCGATCCTTCCGTCGCCGCTTGGCTCGACAGCGAGATTGCCGCCGGCAAAGGCTCCGATCCCTCCATCATCCTCTACACCTCCGGCACGACCGGCGCGTCTAAGGGCGTGGTGATGACCGAAGAGCGATCGATCAAGGCGGCGTCCGATACGGTCGCCTTCGATCATTTGAACGAAAACGACGTTGCGCTTGCCTATCTGCCGCTGGCATGGGTCGGCGATCATTACCTCAATTATGCGCAAGGGCTGGTCGCCGGTTTTTGTACGGCCTGCCCGGAAAGCACCGACACCGCCATGGCCGACCTGCGCGAGATCGGGCCGACCTTCTATTTCGCGCCGCCGCGCACGCTCGAACAGCTTTTGACGCGCGTGATGATCCGCATGGAGGACGCCGGTTACCTCAAGCGCAAGATGTTCCGCTTCTTCATCGGCGTCGCGCGCAAATACGGCGAGCGTATCCTCAACAAGCAGCCGGTGCCTCTGACCGGGCGGCTGCTCTATTTGCTCGGCGAGCTGCTCGTCTACGGGCCGCTCAAGAACGTGCTGGGCTTGTCGCGCGTGCGCATAGCCTTGACCGCGGGCGAGGCCATCGGGCCCGACCTGTTTGCTTTCTACCGTTCGATCGGACTGAACCTGAAGCAATTCTACGGTCAGACCGAGGCTTTCCTTTTTCTCACTGCCCAACCGGACGGGCAGATCTATTCCGACACCGTCGGTCGGACCTTCCCAAATGTGGATCTACGCATTGCTGAAAACGGCGAGGTGCAATACAAGGCGCCTGGCATGTTTGCCGGCTATTTCAAGGACGACGCCAAGACCGCCGAAGTGATGACGCCGGACGGTTATGTAAAGACGGGCGATGCGGGCTTCTTCGACGAAAAAACCGGCCACCTGAAGATCATCGATCGCGCCAAGGATGTCGGCAAGCTTAACGACGGCACGCTGTTCCCGCCGAAATACATCGAGAACAAGCTCAAATTCTTTCCCAACATCCGCGAAGCGGTTGCCTATGGCGACAAGCGCGACTTCGTCGCGGTGATGATTAACATCGATCTGACCGCGGTGGAAAGCTGGGCCGAGCGCAACAACGTGGCCTATGGCTCTTATCAGGAGCTCGCCGGCCACCCCCAAGTCTACGACCTGATCGAGCAGCACGTTGCCGAGGTGAATCGCTCGCTCGCCCAGGACAAAAAAACGGCCGGCGCGCAGATCAAGCGCTTCCTCATCCTGCACAAGGAGCTCGACGCCGACGATGGCGAAATCACCCGCACGCTGAAAGTCCGCCGCGGCTTTGTCGCCGAGCGCTACGCGCCGCTGATCAAGGCGCTTTATGGCGGCTCCAAGGAGGCCGACATCTCGACCGAGGTCACGTTCGAAGACGGCCGCAAAGGCGTTATCAGCGCGCGCGTGAAAATCCGCGACATGAAGACCGAGCCGGTCGTGCCCGCGCCGCTGGAGAAAGCAGCATGAGGGCGCCGGGCGGCTCAGAAGTCGCGGTCGGCGACGTGCTGCTGTCGGTCGAGAGCGTGTCTTTGTCGTTCGGCGGCGTCAACGCGGTGAGCGACGTCTCCTTCGATATCCGGAAAGGAGAAATCCGCGCGATCATCGGGCCGAACGGGGCCGGCAAGACCTCGATGCTCAACGTCATCAACGGCTTCTATCAGCCGCAGCAGGGCCGCATCACATTCAAGGGCGAGACGCGTACCAAGATGCGCCCTTACGAGGCCGCCCGAGGCGGCATCGCGCGCACCTTTCAAAACGTCGCCTTGTTCCGCGGCATGACTGCGCTCGACAACATCATGGCAGGCCGTTCGCTCAAGATGACCAAGGGTTTTGTCTGGCAATTGCTGCGCTACGGGCCGGCAATGGCAGAAGAAGTTGCGCATCGCCGCCGGGTCGAGGAGATCATCGACTTCCTCAAGATCCAGGAAATCCGCCGCACGCCGGTTGGCCGGTTGCCCTACGGCTTGCAGAAGCGCGTCGAGCTCGGCCGCGCGCTTGCGATGGAGCCGGAATTGCTGCTGCTCGACGAGCCCATGGCCGGCATGAACATGGAAGAAAAGGAGGATATGTCGCGCTTCGTGCTCGACGTGAACGACCATTACGGCACCACCATCGCGCTGATCGAGCACGACATGGGCGTGGTGATGGACTTGTCCGACCGTGTGGTGGTGCTCGACCACGGCATCAAGATTGCCGATGGCACGCCCGACGAGGTCAAGAACAATCAGGCGGTGATCGAGGCCTATCTCGGCGTGGCGCATTGAGGGCGATGCGATGCACCTCCTCTACATGATCTTCATCGATCCCTTCGTGCAGATGGGCAGCGCGCCTGACCTGCTGGCGCAGACGCTGTGGGAAGGCCTGGTCGGCGGCATGCTCTATGCGTTGATCGCGCTCGGTTTCGTGCTGATCTTCAAGGCCTCGGGTGTGTTCAACTTCGCGCAAGGCATCATGGTGGTGTTCGCCGCACTCACTTTTGTCGGCTTGAACGATGTCGGCTTGAACGCTTTTCTCGCGCTCGGCCTGACCATCGTGGTGATGTTCGGTCTCGCTTTTGCGATCGAGCGCTCGGTGCTGCGCCCGCTGGTCAACCAGCCCGACATCATTTTGTTCATGGCGACTTTCGGCATCACCTATTTCCTCATCGGCTTCGGCGAGTTCGTGTTCGGCGGCGACCCCAAGGTGATGGAGACCGAAAATCTGTTCCTGCCCAAGGGCTCCGTCACCTACCATACGTTGGGCGGCATCGTGCAGCTGCAGAAGCTCGACGTCGCCGCCGTGATCGTTGCCTCGGTCATGGTGGCGGGGCTGGCGGTGTTCTTCTCCAAGACCCGCATCGGGCGCGCGCTGCGCGCTGTCGCCGACAGCCACTCGGCGGCGCTCTCGGTCGGCATTTCGCTCGAGCAGATCTGGGTGATCGTCTGGTTCGCCGCCGGCCTGGTGGCGCTCGTCACCGGCATCTTCTGGGGCGCGCGCTCCGACGTCTCCTTCGCGCTCGAAATCATTGCGCTCAAGGCGCTGCCGGTGCTCATCCTCGGCGGCTTCACCTCGATCCCGGGCGCTATTGTCGGCGGCCTGATCATCGGCGTCGGCGAGAAACTCGGGGAGTTCTATTGGGGGCCGCTGGTCGGCGGCGGCACCGATGCCTGGTTTGCCTATGTGATCGCGCTGGTGTTCCTGCTGTTCCGTCCGCAAGGACTGTTCGGCGAGCGCATCATCGAGCGCGTGTAAGGACGCAAAGATGTTTTACCGCGAGGCCGGCCAGTTCAAGACCGACTACGCCAGCGACCAGGCGGTCTTCCCGATATTGCAGGACCGCATCGGGCTCGCGATCATTTTCGTCATCGCGCTTGCCATTCCGTTGGCCGACAACGACTTCCTCACCAACGCAGTAATGATCCCGTTCCTGATCTTCACGCTGGCGGCGATCGGCCTCAATCTGCTCACCGGTTATACCGGCCTGCTCTCGCTTGGCACCGGCGCCTTCATGGGTGTCGGCGCCTATGCCTGCTACAAGCTCACATCGATCTTTCCCAACGTGAATATCATCATCTGGATCATTACGTCCGGATTCTTTGCGGCGGCGGTCGGCGCCATTTTCGGCTTGCCCTCGTTGCGCATCAAGGGTTTCTATCTCGCCATCGCGACGCTGGCCGCGCAATTCTTTCTCGAGTGGTGCTTCACCCACATACCGTGGCTATACAATTACAACAACTCCGCCGCGATCGAAGTTCCGCAGCGCGAGCTGTTTGGCATCATCGTCACCGGTCCCCGCGCCACCCCCGAAACCCGCTATTACATCGTGCTCGCCATCGTCGTCGTGATGACGTGGCTCGCCTCCAACCTCGTGCACGGGCGCATCGGCCGCATGTGGATGGCGGTGCGCGACATGGACATCGCCGCCGAGCTCATGGGTATCCGTCTGCTGCCGACCAAGCTACTCGCCTTCGCGGTGTCATCGTTTTACTGCGGAGTTGCCGGTGCTATGCTGACGTTCCTGTGGTATGGCGCCGCGGAATCCACCGTTTTCAACATCAACCAGAGCTTCACCATCCTGTTCATGATCATCATTGGCGGCCTCGGCAGCCTGCTCGGCGCGTATCTGGGCGCGGCGCTAATTTTCATCCTGCCGATCATACTGCGTTTCGTGCCGGAAAAGCTCGGATTGCCGCTGCATGCGGCGACCGTCGAGCATGTCTCCTTCATGATCACCGGGGTGCTGATTATCTTCTTCCTGATCGCCGAGCCGGCCGGCTTGGCCCGGTTATGGCAGGTGGGCAAGCAGAAATTGAGGGTGTGGCCGTTTCCTTATTGATGGTGCAAGATAGGACCCAATTTCCGACCGCGGCGGGCAAGGCCGCGGATGCGAAAGCGCCTCCTGAGAAATAGGGGGCGATAAAGAAACCAGAAGCGCGTCGTCACAGGCGCGAACCAAAGGGAGGAACGACATGAAGGCAAGACAACTGCTCGTTGCGATTGTCTGCGCAGGTCTGGTGACGGGCGCCGTGCTCGTCAGCAAGGCCGAGGCTGAAGACACCATCTACGTGCCGCTGTTCACCTATCGGACCGGAGCCTATGCTAATTCCGGCATTCCGGTTGCTAACGGCATGCACGACTACCTCACCATGCTCAACGAGCGTGACGGCGGCATCGGTGGCGTCAAGATCAATGTCGAGGAATGCGAAACCGGCTACGACACCAAGAAGGGTGTGGAGTGCTACGAGTTTGTCAAAGGCAAGAACCCGGCGGTGATCAACCCCTACTCGACCGGCATCACGCTGCAACTGATCCCGAAAGCGGCGGTTGACAAGGTTCCGGTGCTGTCGATGGCCTACGGCCTGTCAGCCGCGGCGGTCGGCAAGGACTTCCCCTGGATCTTCAACCCGCCTGCCACCTATTGGGACGGCATGTCGATGATCCTGCGCTACATCGGCGGCAAGGAAGGCGGCCTCGACAAGCTCAAGGGCAAGACGATCGGCTTCATCTACCTGGAAAGCGGCTATGGCCGCGAACCGATCCCGCTGCTCCAGCAGCTTGGCAAGGACTACGGCTTCAACGTGAAGCTCTATTCCGTGGCCGGCAAGGAAATGCAGGACCAGTCGGCGCAGTGGCTCGCCGTCCGCCGCGATCGTCCGGCCTGGATGATCATGTGGGGCTGGGGTGCCATGAACCCGACCGCGGTCAAGCGCGCGGCAGAGAACGGCTATCCGATGGATCACTTCATCGGCATCTGGTGGTCGGGCTCCGATGACGACGCCCGCGCCGGCGGCGCGGCCGCCAAGGGCTACCTGGCGATGAACTTCAACGGCCTCGGCTCCAACTATCCCGCCATGCAGGACATCAAGAAGTATGTCGTGGACAAGGGCAAAAGCCAGGTTGAAAAGGACAAGTTCGGTGAGAACTTCTACAATCGCGGCGTCTTCAACTCGGTGCTGGTCGCGGAAGCGATCCGCAACGCGCAGAAGATCACCGGCAAGAAAGTGGTGACTGGCACGGAAGTGCGCCGTGGCCTGGAAAGCCTCAACATCAGCAACGACGACTGGAAGAAGCTCGGCTTCGAGAACTTCGGAACGCCGATCCACGTCACTTGCACCGACCACAACGGCCACAGCGCGGCCTATATCCAGCAGTGGGACGGTACCAAGTGGGTCCGGATCTCCGATCTGATCGAGCCGATGAAGGACAAGGTCATGCCGTTGCTGCAGAAGGCGGCGACCGACTACGTCAGCAAGAACATGGGCTGGCCGAAGCGCACCGAGGCTTGCGACAAGTCGTCGTAAGCTGACACGCTCGTCTCTCTCCATTTGGAGCGAGGCACCGCAAACTGACAGCCTCTCCCCGTTCGCGGGGAGAGGCCCGTTTTCGAGAGTTCGCAATGTCCGCAGTCGAGCAAACGAGCCCAACGCCCGCCGTGCAGCGCGAGCTCATTCTCGAAATCAACAATATTGAGGTGATCTACGATCACGTCATCTTGGTGCTCAAGGGCGTGTCGCTTGAGGTGCCCAAGGGTGGCATCGTGGCGCTGCTCGGCGCCAACGGCGCCGGCAAAACCACCACACTGAAGGCGATCTCCAACCTGCTGCATGCCGAACGCGGCGACGTCACCAAGGGCTCGATCGTGTTCGCGGGTCAAGAGGTGCATGATCTTTCGCCGAACGAACTGGTCCGCCGCGGCTGCATCCAGGTCATGGAGGGCCGACACTGCTTCGGCCATCTGACCATCGAGGAGAACCTGCTGACCGGCGCCTTCACGCGGCGCGACGGCAAGGCCGCGATCAACCGTGACATCGAACTGGTCTATTCCTATTTTCCCAAGCTGCGCGAACGAAAAGATTCGCTTGCCGGCTACACCTCGGGCGGCGAGCAGCAGATGTGCGCCATCGGCCGTGCGCTGATGTCGCGGCCGAAAGTGATTTTGCTAGACGAGCCGTCGATGGGCCTCGCCCCGCAGCTGGTCGAGGAGATCTTCGACATCGTCAAGAACCTCAACGAGAAGGAAGGCGTCTCGTTCCTGCTGGCCGAGCAGAACACCTATATGGCGCTGAAATTCGCGCGCTACGGGTACATCCTGGAAAACGGCCGGGTGGTGATGGACGGCGAGGCCAAGGCGCTGTCGGAAAACGAGGACGTGAAGGAATTCTACCTCGGCGTCTCCGGCGGGCGGCGCAAGTCCTTCCGCGACGGCAAGCATTACCGCCGCCGCAAGCGCTGGCTGGCCTAGCTTCTGTCATTCCGGGCCCGCCCGCTTCGCTCGCGCCCCGGAATGACATAGGTTTTTGTCATGCCTGACCACTACGATCCCCTTGAAATCCGGGTTCCGACCCTGCGCGAAAGCGAGGAATTTGCGACCCTGCCGAAGATTGTCGCGCATGCGATGATGGCGCCGGGTTGGGCCAAGCATCTTGCCGGAATCGACCCGAAATCGGTGAACTCGCGCGCGGCGCTCGCCAATCTGCCGGTGTTGCGCAAATCCGATATTGTGGCTCTACAAAAAGAGAACCCGCCTTTCGGCGGCCTCAACGTCACCGCCCTGGGCAAGCTGCGCCGGCTGCTGATGTCTCCGGGGCCGGTGTTCGAGCCGGAAGGGGAGGGCAAGGATTGGTGGGGCTCGGCGCGCGCATTGTTCGCCGCCGGCTTCCGCCCTGGCGATATCGTGCATAATTCCTTCGCCTATCATCTGACACCCGGTGGCTTCATCATGGAGACGGGCGCGCATGCGCTCGGCTGCGCCGTCATCCCCGGCGGCGTCGGCAATACCGAGCAGCAGCTTGAAGCCATCAATCATTACCAGCCAATTGGCTATGTCGGCACGCCGGATTTTCTCAAGATCCTGCTCGACACCGCCGAGAAGACCGGCAAGGACGCTTCATCCATCAAGCGCGCGCTGGTGTCCGGCGCGGCACTCCCGGGCTCGCTGCGCGACGCGCTCGGCCGACGCGGCGTCGCGGTACTGCAATGCTATGCCACCGCCGAACTCGGCGTGATCGCCTACGAAAGCGAATCACGCGACGGCATGATTGTGAATGAGACCGTCATCGTCGAAATTGTGCGGCCCGGCACCCGCGATCCAGTCGCGGTTGGCGAGGTGGGCGAGGTGGTTGTCACCTCGTTCAATCCCGATTACCCGATGATCCGGCTCGGCACCGGCGACCTCTCGGCGCTGCTGCCCGGACCTTCACCCTGCGGGCGCACCAACAGTCGCATCAAGGGCTGGATGGGCCGCGCCGACCAGACCGTCAAAGTGAAAGGCATGTTCGTGCATCCCAAGCAGGTCGCCGAGGTCGCCGCGCGCCACCCCGAACTCATGCGGCTGCGGCTCGTTGTCGGTCGCGCCGGCGAGCAGGACACCATGACTTTGCTGGCGGAGAGTACAACACGGGATGCCGGGCTTGAAGGCGCGGTCGCCGCCACCTTGCAGTCGGTCACCAAGCTTAAAGGTGGCGTCAAGCTGGTCGCGCCCGGCGAGCTTCCCAATGACGGCAAGGTGATCGCGGACGAGCGCAAGCTATGAGTCCTACCAGTGCTCCAAATGCCGGCGGCCGCATCGGCGTTCTGCTCGTTAATCTCGGCACGCCTGACTCATCCGGCTACTGGGCGATGCGCCGCTACCTGAAGGAATTTCTCTCCGATCCACGGGTGATCGAGGAGAACCGCCTGATATGGTGGCTGGTGCTCAATCTCATCATCCTGACCGTGCGTCCCGGCCGCAAGGGCCGCGACTACCACAAGATCTGGAACAGAGAGCGCGATGAATCGCCGCTCAAGACCATCACGCGCTCGCAGTCGGATCAGCTCGAAGAAATCCTCGACAAAATCGACCGCCGCATCCGCGTCGATTGGGCAATGCGCTACGGCAATCCATCGATCCGCACCCGCCTGGAAGCGCTTACCGATCAGAATTGCGAACGCATCCTGCTGGTGCCGCTTTATCCGCAATATGCCGCCGCCACCACGGCGACCGTCTGCGACGAGGCCTTCCGCGCGCTCGCGACCATGCGTTTCCAGCCCAGCCTGCGGGTCGCCGCGCCTTATTACGCGGAGCCCGCCTATATCGATGCACTCGCCAATTCGCTCACCGCGGAGCTCGCCAAGCTCTCTTTCAAGCCGGAGGTAATCATTGCGTCCTTCCACGGCGTGCCGGAGGACTACGTCGAAAAGGGCGACCCGTACGTCCAGCATTGCGCCGAGACTACGCGACTGCTGCGGCGGAAACTCAGGCTCGACGACGAAAATCTGATCATGACCTTTCAGTCGCGCTTCGGCAAAGCCGAGTGGGTCAAGCCCTATACCGACGACACCGTGAAGCGGCTTGCCGAGCGCGGCGTGAAGAACCTCGCGGTCATCACCCCCGGCTTTGCTTCTGACTGCCTGGAGACGCTGGAAGAGATCGCCATGGAGAATGCCGGGTACTTCAACGAGGCCGGCGGCGAGAATTTCGCGGCCATCCCCTGTCTCAACGACTCCCCCGGCGGCATGGCGGTGATCCGCGATATTGTCACCCGCGAACTCAAAGGCTGGATTTAGGCCCCATTTGTCTGTGCTAATGCCCGGCAACACCTCGTTAACCATACCCCTTTAACGTCCGTTAACCACTTCCCGCCGGTTCCGCGGGCGTGCACCTATGCGCGCGCCCGGCGCGGACCGGCTCAAGGAAGCCGCAGACGGACGTGCAGTGCCCTCGCTACCGGTTCTCGCCGCGTCGCGCCTGCTTGTTGCTGGCCGCCGGCTTAGTGCTTGCCGGCCGGGACGCGGTGGCGCAGACGGCGTTGATTGTTCCCGATACGCTCGCGCCGCGGCTCGACTGCGATCCGAATAGCCCGCCTCGGTTCGAGCCAGCCAACCAGCCGGCGCAACCACAAACGAGGTTTCAACCCGCCGTTGCGCCGCCGGCATCCGGCGCCGGCGTGACCGGCTTTGATTCCACCAACGTCCGCAAGAAGACCAAGGTCAAACGGAAACCCGGCGCGACGGCCAGTGCGCTGCGGCCTGTACTGGGCATGGCGGCAACGTCGGTAGCACCGGCGCCGTCGCCTTATCAAATCCCGCAGATCCCTCCGTCCGGCGACGCCGACAAAGCGCCTGCTGCTGCGACCCCGGGCGGGCCGCCGGTCGAAAAGATCGGCCCGATCCGCAAGCCCCCCAAAAAGCGCAAGGCGCATGAGGAACCGGAAAATCCTTATGCGCCGCTCGGCATTCGCGCCGGCGCCTTCGATCTGTTCCCGGCGGTCGAACTGATCGGCGGCCATGACACCAATCCCGGACAGAGCACGGACGCAAAGGGCGCCTAGCTCTACACCGTCGCACCGGAACTGCGCGCGCAGTCGAATTGGTCGCGGCACGAGCTCAAGGCCGACCTGCGCGGCAGCTATACCGGCTACAGCCCCGACCAGACTCCGACGCTGAGCCGGCCATATGTCAACGGCCGAGTCGACAGCCGCATCGACGTCACCCGGCAAACGCGCGGCGATCTCGGCAGCCGCCTGCTGCTCTCCACCGACAATCCCACCAGCCCCAACCTGCAAGCAGGTCTCGCTAAACTGCCGATCTACACTGCCTTCGGTGGCAATGCCGGCCTCGGCCACCGCTTCAACCGCTTCGATCTTTCGATCAAAGGCGATGCCGAACGCACCGTCTATCAGAACTCGGAACTGACCAACGGGACGACCACCAGCAACGAGGATCGCAACTACGACCTGTATACCGGCACGTTGCGCGGCGGCTACGAAATGTTGCCGGGCGTGATGCCGTTTGCCGAAATTAGCGCCGAAAGGCGCGTGCACGATCTCAGCACCGATCTCGCGGCTACCAGCGCGATTCCAAGGGTCTGACCGGCAAGATCGGTTCGACTTTCAAACTGTCGCACGCGCTCACCGGTGAAATCGCGCTCGGCTACACCATGCGCGCCTACGACGATCCGCGGCTCGAAGATCTGACCGGCCTGATCGGCGACGCCTCGCTGGTGTGGACGGCGAGCGCGCTCACCACCGTGAAGCTCACCGGTTCATCGACGGTGGGCGAATCCACGCAAGCCGACGTCTCCGGCGTGCTCTACCGCGACGTCGGCGTGCAGGTCGATCATGCGTTCCGGCAATGGCTGATCGGCAGCGTGAAGGCAAGCTTCGGCGACGACGACTATGTCGGCGACACGCGCGAGGACAAGCGCTATTCGGTGGGCGCCGGGCTTACCTACAAGTTCAACCGCGAACTTCAGGTCAAGGGCGAGTTCCGCCAGAACTGGCTGCGCTCGAATGTCGCCGGCAACAATTATGCTGAAAGCGTGTTCCTGCTCGGGCTGCGGCTGCAGCGCTGACGCCGACCAGCCCGCTATTTTTCGCCGAGCAGGCGGCGCAGCTCGGCGCGGAACTCCGGCGCGATATCGGGGCGTTCGAGCGCATAGGCCGCATTGGCGGCGAGGAAGCCGATCTTGGAGCCGCAGTCGAAGCTGCGACCTTCGAACTTCAGCCCGTAGAACGGCTGCGTTTGAGACAGCGCCAGCATGGCGTCGGTGAGCTGGATTTCGCCGCCGGCGCCGGCCGATTGCTTTTCCAGAAGCTGGAAGATTTCCGGCTGCAAAATGTAGCGCCCGGTGATGGTGAGGTTGGACGGCGCCTCGGCCGCTTTCGGCTTTTCCACCATCTTCGTAATCTGGAAAGCCTTGCCCTTGGTTTGGCCGACGCCGACCACGCCGTACATGTGCACGCGCTCCTTCGGCACTTCCTCCACCGCGATGATATTGGCGTTGGAATCGAGCGCGCTGGCTGCCTCGATCATCTGGGCGAGGCAGCCGCGCGGATGCTGCACCAGCACGTCGGGCAAAAGTAGCGCGAACGGCTCGTGGCCGACTAGCTCGCGCGCGCACCATACCGCGTGGCCCAGGCCCAGCGGCGACTGCTGGCGGGTGAAGCTGACGGTGCCGGCGAGCGGCTGGTCCTCGGCCAGCAAATCGAGTTCCGCCGTCTTGCCGCGTTCCTGCAAGGTAACCTCGAGCTCGAATTGCCGGTCGAAATGGTCCTCGATCACGCTCTTGTTGCGGCCGGTGACGAAGATGAAATGCTCGATGCCGGCCTGGCGGGCTTCATCCACCACGTGCTGGATGAGCGGCCGGTCCACTACCGGGAGCATTTCCTTCGGCATGGCCTTGGTTGCCGGCAAGAATCGGGTTCCAAGGCCGGCGACGGGGAATATGGCTTTGCGGATGCGGGTCATGGAGAATCGAGGCGGTTTCTTGTCTGCTGGGGAAAAAGCACGGGGAGGCCGGCGGGTCCAGATGCGGGTTGCGCTAGGCTAGACCATTAACGGCGCCGAAACGAGTTCGGGGCACCCATAAGGCTTGCGTCATCGTAGCACAAGCAAGTGGAGCGGCATGCGAAAGACCGGATCCTGTCTCATCGCCGCAGTCCTGGTGGTGGCCGTGGGCGGCGGCGCGGCGGCGCAGAGCGGTGCCACCGGAACGATCAGACCCGTCGCCCCCGGCGTGCGACCCAGCGCGCCGCCCTGGAGCGGCAAGTCCGGCGGCTCCGGCGATCCACGCATGAGCGCCGGGGCGATCCGCGCGGCGGCGGCGAATTTCCATCGCTGCATCGAACGGCTGTGGCCGCAGGCTGCGCGCCGCCATGTCGCGCGCACGACTTTTCAGCGCTATACCGCCTCGCTCACGCCCGATCTGCGGATCATGGACCTGGTCGACAACCAGCCTGAATTCACCAAATCGATCTGGGACTACCTCGATCTGCTGGTGACCGACGAGCGTATCGCGAAGGGCCGTGCGCTACTCGACAAATATCGCGCCACTTTTGATGCGGTGGAGCGGGCCTACGGCGTCGACCGTCACGTCATCACCGCGATCTGGGGCGTGGAAAGCAATTACGGCACCGAAGGCGGCGGCCGTCCCGTGCTGCGCTCGACCGCGACGCTCGCCTGCGTCGGCCGCCGCCAGAAATATTTCCGCGACGAGTTCCTTTCGACGCTGGAGATTCTCCAGCGCGGCGACCTGCGGCCAGACCGGCTGGTGGGCTCCTGGGCCGGCGCCTTCGGGCCAACCCAATTCATGCCGACGGCATTCAAGCGTTACGCCGTCGATTTCGACCGTGACGGCCGCCGCGACGTGGTCGACTCAGTGCCCGACATCATCGCCTCGACCGCCAACAACCTGAAGAAGGTCGGCTGGGTCGCCGGGCAGACCTGGGGCTACGAAGTGGTGGTGCCGGCAAACTTCGATTTCGCGCTGGCCGATCATCACGTCGCGATGCCGATCCGGGAATGGCAACGCCATGGAATTGCGCGTCCGAGCGGCAAGCTGTTCCCGCGGCCGGACGATTCCGCGTTCGTGCTGGTGCCGGCGGGTTTGCAAGGACCGGGGTTCCTGATGCTGCACAATTTCCGGGTCATCATGAAATACAACCCGGCGGAAGCCTACGCGCTGGCGATCGGCCATCTCGCCGACCGACTGCGCGGCGCCGGCCCGTTTGCGCAAAGCTGGCCGCGCTATGAGCGGGTTCTGTCGCGCGACGAGCGGCTGGAGCTGCAGCAGCTCTTGGCCCGGCGCGGCTATGACGTGGGCGAACCAGATGGCCGCTTCGGCGCCAAGACCCGGGCCGCGATCCGCGCGTTCCAGGCCCGAAATGGCAGGATTCCCGATGGCTTTGCCTCGTCCGTCATCCTTAACCAATTGCGCGGCCGTTGACGGTTAACAAAGGCACCGGCCACCTTCGAGTTGACATTTTTTCGCGCTATTGGCCCATGGTAATAGGTGGCGCTGGCCGGTTTGATGCGGCCGCGTCAAAGGCTCGGGCAAACGGCATGTTTAGGAAACAACGGTTTTCGCGTTGGCTGATCGGGGCGGCGGTGCTGGCCGCAGTCGAATGCGTGGGCCTCGTCGGCATCCAGCTGGCCGCCACCAGCCCGGCGCACGCGCAATTAAACGACAATCGCTACGGGTATCGTCGCCATCAGTATCGCTCGGGCGGCTTCTTCCAGCAATTGTTCGGTCCGTTCAACGCCCCCCGCTACGAACGCCAACCCGCGCCGTCTGTCCCGCAGCACGTCGATCATTCGCATGCGCCGAAAGCGTCCAAGCCGGACAAGGGCGTCACCCCCACCACCACCATCGCGGTCATGGGCGACGGCATGGCCGACTGGCTCGGCTACGGATTGGAGGATGCGTTTTCCGAGTCACCTGAAATCGCCGTCATCCGCAAGGACAAGCAGCGATCCGGCTTGCTTCGCTACGAAGCCAAAGGCGATCTCGACTGGTGGCACGTGGCGCGGGATATCCTCACCCAAGTGAAGGCGAACTACGTGGTCATGATACTCGGCATCAGCGACCGCGAGAACATTCGCGAAAGAGACCTCGCCAAGGAGGCCGAGAAGCAGAAGGCCGAGAAAGAAAAAGCGGAGCAGGCCAAGAATGCAGGTAAAGACGGCGCCGCAAAGAAGCCGAAAGACAAGCAGCCGTCCATCGCCGCGCCCGAGCCCGAGAAACCCAAACAAAGTCCCAACGGCGTCATCGAGTTCCGCAGCGATCGCTGGGCAAAAGTCTATTCGCGCCGCATCGACGAGACGATCGCCGCCCTCAAGAGCAAGGGCGTGCCAGTGTTCTGGGTCGGCCTACCGTCGATCCGCGGCAGCAAATCGACCGCCGACGCGGTCTATCTCAATGATCTCTATCGTGCCCGCGCCGAACGCGCCGGCATCAACTACATCGACGTGTGGGACGGCTTCGTCGACGACTCCGGAAAATACTCGTCCTATGGGCCCGACTATGAAGGCCAGAGGCGCCGGCTGCGCTCGGCCGACGGCGTCTACTTCACCAAATACGGGGCGCGCAAGCTTGCGCATTATGTCGAGCGCGAAATCCGCCGCTACATGAGCAACCGTGCTTTGCCGGTGGCGCTGCCGAGCGGGCCGATTGCGCCGCAGCCCGGCGGCAAGTCGGCGGTGCGGCCGGTGGTGGGGCCGGTGGTTCCGCTGACCGTGATCACCGGAAACACCGACCAGCTTCTCGGTGGCGGCAGCAGCCGTCCGATCTATGGCGACGCCATCGCCAACGACGTGTTGGTGAAGGGCGAGCCGGTGATCCCCCCGCCCGGACGGGCCGACGATTTCGTCTGGCACCATGGCGGCGATGCAAACAGTGCCCCGAAGCCGGCGGTTGACGTGCAAGCGCCGAAGCAGGGCGCCGCGGTGCCTGCGGTGACCCCTCAGCGCGCCGTGAGAAAGATCGACCTCAGGGGCGGGGACCAGACCAAGGCGAAAAAAGACACCAAATTCGAAACGAAGAGCGGGAACGTCGAAAAATCGGCGCAGGCTACCGAGACCGTTCCGCTGCCGCCTCAGCCCGCTGCCAAGCAGGTGCAGCACACCGCGCCGCGCCAGCGCTCGATCTTCCCGTTCAATCCGCTCGGCTGGCTGCGCTAACCGCGCATATTCCTGCTAGCGCGGCAGCGTCGTCGTTCCCATCAGGAACTTGTCGACCGCGTGTGCGCATTGGCGGCCTTCGCGGATTGCCCACACCACCAGCGACTGACCGCGGCGCATGTCGCCGGCGGCAAACACCTTGGGGATCGAGGTCGCGTAGGCCTCGGTATCGGCCTTGACGTTGCCGCTGCTGTCGAGCTCGACGCCGAGCGCTTTGAGCATGCCTTCGTGCAGCGGGTGCACGAATCCCATGGCCAGCAACACCAGGTCGGCCTCGATCTCGAATTCCGTGCCCGGCACCGGCTTGAGCTTGCCGTCGACATGCACGCAGTGCAGCTTCTTCACTTGGCCGTTCTCGCCGGAGAATTTCTGCGTCAGCACCGCGAATTCGCGCACGGCACCTTCCTCGAGGCTTGAGGAGACGCGCAGCTTGAGCGGCCAGTCCGGCCAGGTCAGCAATTTGTTCTCGTGCTCGGGCGGCTGCGGCATGATCTCGAAATTGGTGACCGACACCGCGCCCTGGCGGATCGAGGTGCCGATGCAGTCGGAGCCGGTGTCGCCGCCGCCGATGACGATCACCTTTTTGCCCTTGGCGAGAATTGGCTCGCCGCCCGCTTGCGCCTCGCCGCTGACGCGCCGGTTCTGCTGCGGCAGGAACTCCATGGCGAAATGGATGCCTTTGAGCTCGCGGCCGGGAATTGGCAGGTCGCGGCCCTTTTCGGCGCCACCCGAAAGCACGACGGCATTGTGCTCGTTCACCAGCTTTTCGGGCGGCAGGTTGACGCCGACGTCGGCGCCGTAATGGAACTGGACGCCCTCGGCCATCATCTGTTCGACGCGGCGGTCGACATGGACCTTTTCCATTTTGAAGTCGGGAATCCCATAGCGCAGCAGCCCACCGGCCTTGGCCCAGCGCTCGTAGACATGCACCTCATGGCCGGCGCGCGCGAGCTGCTGCGCGCAGGCTAACCCTGCGGGCCCCGAGCCGACCACGGCCACGTTCTTGCTGGTCTTGTGCGCCGCCAACTCGGGCTTCAGGCCCAATGCAATGGCGCGGTCGGCGATTTCGCATTCAATTGTTTTGATGGTGACCGGGTTCTCGTCGATGTTGAGCGTGCAGGAAGCCTCGCACGGCGCCGGGCACACGCGGCCGGTGACCTCCGGAAAATTATTGGTCGAGTGCAAGTTGCGCGCGGCTTCGTCCCAGTGGCCGCGATAGATCAAGTCGTTCCAGTCGGGTATCTGGTTGTTGACTGGGCAACCGGTGGGCAGACCGGTGAGGCGGCTGGTGCCGTGGCAATAGGGCACGCCGCAATCCATGCAGCGCGCCGCCTGATCGCGCAATTCCTGCTTGGGCAGCGGCAGCACGAATTCGTGCCAATGCTTGATGCGCTCGGCGACCGGTTGGTATTTGCGATCGTGCCGTTCGATTTCGAGAAAGCCGGTGACCTTACCCATACTACTCCGCGGCCTGCATGGTGGCGGCCTTCTCCTTTGCCATCTCAGCGAGCGCGCGGCGGTATTCGACCGGCATCACTTTCTTGAACAGCGGGCGGTAGCGTTTCCACTGGCTGAGGATCTCGGCCGCGCGTTTTGAACCCGTGTAGCGCGCATGGTCGGAGATCAGCATGTAGAGCCGCTCGGCGTCCTTGGTGGTCAGGTTGGACATCACGTCGACGCGGCCGTGGCTCTCGAGGTCTTGGTATAGGTTGAATTCCTTCTCAGCGACCTCTTCTTCCTGCGGCACCGGCTCGAGCTCGACCATCGCCATGTTGCAGCGGGATTTGAACGTCTCGTCCTCATCGAGCACATAGGCGATGCCGCCCGACATGCCGGCGGCGAAATTGCGACCCGTGTAGCCAAGCACCACCACCACGCCGCCGGTCATGTATTCGCAGCAATGATCGCCGGCGCCTTCGATCACGGCGATGGCGCCGGAATTGCGCACGGCGAAACGCTCGCCGGCGACGCCGCGGAAAAAGCATTCGCCTTGGATCGCGCCGTAGAGCACGGTGTTGCCGACGATGATCGATTCCTCCGGCACGATGCCGCTGTCGGCCGGCGGCCGGATGATGATACGCCCGCCCGATAGGCCCTTGCCGACATAGTCGTTGGCGTCGCCTTCGAGCTCGAAGGTGATGCCGCGCGCCAGCCAGGCGCCGAAGCTCTGCCCGGCGGTGCCGGTAAAGCGCACATGGATGGTGCCGTCGGGCAGTCCCTCATGGCCGTAGCGCTTGGCGACCTCGCCCGAGAGCATGCCGCCGACGGCGCGATCGGTGTTGCGGATTTTCGTTTGCAGGCGCACCGGTGCGCCACGGTCGAGGGCTGCCTGCGACTCGGCGATCAGCTTGCGGTCGAGGATGTCCTTGATCTTGTGATCCTGCGGCTCGCACTTGAAGATGGCTGTGCCCTTGGATGCCTTTGGTTTTGTGAACAGTTTGGAGAAATCCAGCCCCTTGGCCTTCCAATGCTCGACCAATCGTCGCTGGTCGAGCATCTGCATTTGTCCGACCATTTCATCGAATGTTCGGAAGCCGAGTGTGGCCATCAATTCACGCACCTCTTCTGCCACGAAGAAAAAGTAATTGATGACGTGCTCCGGTTGTCCACGGAAACGCTTGCGCAGCACGGGATCCTGGGTGGCGATGCCGACGGGGCAGGTGTTGAGATGGCACTTACGCATCATGACGCAGCCGGCGGCGATCAAGGGCGCAGTGGCGAAGCCGAATTCGTCCGCCCCAAGGAGTGCGCCCACCACCACGTCGCGCCCGGTGCGCATGCCGCCATCGACCTGCACCGAGATGCGGCCGCGCAGCCGGTTGGCGACCAGCGTCTGATGGGTCTCGGCCAAGCCGATCTCCCAAGGGCTGCCGGCATGTTTGATCGAGGTGAGCGGGGAGGCGCCGGTGCCGCCTTCGAAGCCGGCGATGGTGACGTGATCGGCGCGCGCCTTCGACACGCCGGCGGCGACTGTGCCTACGCCGACCTCGGACACCAGCTTCACCGACACCCAGCCTTCCGGATTGACGTTCTTCAGGTCGAAGATCAGCTGCGCTAGATCCTCGATCGAATAGATGTCGTGGTGTGGAGGCGGCGAAATGAGGCCGACGCCGGGCGTTGAATGGCGCACCTTGGCGATGGTCTTGTCTACCTTGTGGCCGGGCAATTGGCCGCCTTCGCCGGGCTTGGCGCCTTGCGCCATCTTGATCTGCATCATGTCCGAGTTGACGAGATACTCGGCGGTGACGCCGAAGCGGCCCGAGGCCACCTGCTTGATGGCCGAGCGCAAGGAGTCGCCGTTCGGCAGCGGCTTGAAGCGGTCGGCCTCCTCGCCGCCCTCGCCAGTATTCGACTTGCCGCCGATGCGGTTCATGGCAATGGCGAGCGTGGTGTGCGCTTCGCGTGAGATCGAGCCGAACGACATGGCGCCAGTGGAGAAGCGCCGCACGATGTTCTTGGCGGGCTCCACCTCCTCGATCGGGACCGGGCTGCGGCCATCTTCCTCCGCCTTGCCGATACGGAATAGCCCGCGGATGGTGGTAAGCCGCTCGTTCTGCTCGTTCACGATTTTCGCGAAGGCGCGGTAATGGTCGGCCGAATTACCGCGCACCGCGTGCTGTAGGCGTGCGACCGTCTCGGCGGTCCATACATGATCCTCGCCGCGCACGCGCACCGCATAGTCGCCGCCGATGTCGAGCATCGACTTGTAGATCGGCGATTCGCCGAAGGCGTCACGGTGGCGGCGCACGGTCTCTTCGGCGATTTCGGCGAGACCGACGCCCTCGATACGGGAATGGGTGCCGGTGAAATACTGGTCGACGAAATCCTGGCGCAGGCCGACGGCGTCGAAAATCTGCGCGCCGCAATAGGACTGATAGGTCGAGATGCCCATCTTGGACATCACCTTGAGCAGGCCCTTGTTGATCGCCTTGATGTAACGCTTGACGGCTTCCTTCTCGTCGAGCTTCTGCGGCAGGTCGTCCTTAGCCGCGATCAGCGTCTCGAAGGCGAGATAGGGGTTGATCGCTTCCGCGCCGTAGCCGGCCAGGCACGCGTAATGATGCACCTCGCGCGGCTCGCCCGTCTCCAGCACCATGCCGACCGAGGTGCGCAGGCCCTTGCGAATGAGATGGTGGTGCACTGCCGCGCAGGCGAGCAGCGCCGGGATCGGCACGCGGTCGGCGCCAGCCTTGCGGTCGGACAGGATGATGATGTTGCAGCCCTGGTGCACCTCTTCCTCGGCGCGTTCGCACAATGCATCGAGCGCCCAGCCCATGCCGTCGGCGCCGTGCTCGGCCGGGAAGGTGATGTCGAAGGTGTGCGACTTGAAGTGATCGCCGCTCATCTCGGAGATCGAGCGGATCTTCTCCAGGTCCTCGTTGGTCAGAATCGGCTGGCGTACCTCCAGCCGCTTGGTCTTCGATGAGCCTTCCAGATCGAACAGGTTCGGCCGCGGCCCGATGATGGACACCAGGCTCATCACCAGCTCTTCGCGGATCGGGTCGATCGGCGGGTTGGTGACCTGCGCGAAGTTCTGCTTGAAATAGGTGAACAGAGGCTTCGGCCGATCCGACAGCGCCGAGATCGGCGTGTCGTTGCCCATCGAGCCGATAGCTTCCTCGCCGGTGGTCGCCATCGGCGACATCAGGAATTTCAGGTCTTCCTGGGTGTAGCCGTACATCTGCTGGCGATCGAGCAGCGACAGGTTCGAGATCGGCGCCTCGTTGCCGGTGCCCTGCAACTCCTCCAGCACGATCTGGGTGTTTGCGAGCCATTCCCTGTAGGGGTGGCTGCGCGCCAGCGTCGCCTTGAGTTTCTCGTCGGGAATGAGTCGACCTTCGTCGAGATCGACCAGCAGCATCTTGCCCGGTTGCAGCCGCCACTTCTTGACGATGTCCTTTTCCGGGATCGCCAGCACGCCAGTCTCCGACGCCATCACGATGCGATCGTCGCGGGTGAGCAGATAGCGCGCCGGCCGCAAGCCGTTGCGGTCGAGCGTGGCGCCGATCTGACGGCCATTGGTAAAGGCGATCGCCGCCGGGCCGTCCCACGGTTCCATCAGCGCGGCGTTGTATTCGTAAAAGGCGCGCCGCTCCTCGTCCATCAGCGGGTTGCCCGCCCAGGCCTCGGGGATCAACATCATCATGGCGTGCGCGAGCGAGTAGCCGCCCTGCGTCAGGAATTCGAGCGCGTTGTCGAAGCAAGCGGTGTCGGACTGGCCCTCGTAGGAAATTGGCCACAGCCGGTTGATGTCCTTGCCGAACAGCGGCGAGGCGACGGAAGCCTGTCGCGCCGCCATCCAGTTGTTATTGCCGCGCAGCGTGTTGATCTCGCCGTTATGCGCGATGTAGCGGTAAGGATGCGCCAGCGACCAGGTCGGGAAGGTATTGGTTGAAAAGCGCTGGTGCACCAGCGCCAGCGCGCTCTCGAAATCCGTGTCCTGCAGGTCGGGATAATAGGTCCCGAGCTGGTCGGCCAGGAACATGCCCTTGTAGATGACGGTGCGGCAGGAGATCGACACCGTGTAATAGCTGGCGACGCGCCGCTCACGCTTCTTGTAAATGGCGGCGGAGATCGACTTGCGCAGGATGTAGAGCCGGCGCTCGAACTCGCTTTCCGACAACTTCTTCTTGCCGAGGCCGATGAACACCTGCATGTGCACCGGTTCGGTCGGCTTGACCGATTCACCGAGCGTTGAATTGTCGGTCGGCACGTCGCGCCAGCCGAGCAGCGTGAGGCCCTCGCGCTCGATCATCTCGGGATAGATATCGCGGATGATCTGCCGCCAGTTTTTCTCGCGCGGCATGAACAATTGGCCGACCGCGTATTGCCCGGGCGCCGGCAGCGTGAAGCCGAGCTCACCTGTCTTCTTGGCGAAAAACTTGTGCGGGATCTGCAAAAGAATGCCGGCGCCGTCGCCCATGCGCGGGTCGGCGCCGACCGCGCCGCGGTGCTCAAGGTTGCAGAGAATCTTCAGACCGTCCGCAATGATCTGATGCGACTTGCGGCCCTTGATGTCGGCGACGAAACCGACGCCACAAGAATCCTTGTCGAGCGCGGGATCGTAGAGACCGTGCGGCATTGGCGTGCCGGGATCGGCGCTGGCATTCGAGCGCGCTGCGCCGCGGATCGGTGCCGCGCGCTTGAGCCGCGTCTTGCTCTTGCCTCGCTCGTCCATTTCGCTCTGCCCGGCCGAAGGCGCTCTCACCGCCGCCGGCGCACCTGCCTCCTCCGCAGCGCCCGAAAAGACACCGCAGCAAACGCACAACCGATCTCGAGAGGGGCAGCCTTGCCAGTCGTCGCCGCCGTGGCTGCTCCCGTTGGGCGCCGCCGGCGTCGACCCTGCCGCAAAAGGGCCGGCCCCGTGGCCGCCAGCCATTAGGGCAGCATTGCTGTCCTAAAGGACAATGCCAAATTTTGCCCCGCCGCACAAGGCTGGTCCACGCCGGAATTCGCGGAACCGCAGGCTTTGCGCGGCGGCTTCATTTTACCTGGCAAGAAGAGGACCATGTGCCGCCGGTTCGCGCAATGCCGCCACGTCTGCGGACCCGGCCCCGGCCCCAGCGGCGGGGTCAAGCGTTTAACCGTGGTAACGGTTAAGGTCCTCACCAGCCCCTGTTTTGGCTAGGCTGGTGCCGACGGAGAGGGGCCATGAAAAAAGACTGATTATCGGCATCGCGGCGGCCGCGCTCGCCGCAACGGTTTCTTTCGTGGCGGCCGGACCTCACCAGCGCGAGCTGGTGACCGCCGCCGACGTGCTGCCGGCTTACGAGATTCTCTCCACCGTGCGCGCATTGGGGCTAAACCCGGCCACCCAGCCCTTCCGGCGCGGGCCCTATTACGTGTTGCACGCCTACGATCCGTACGGCGTCAAGATGCGCGTGGTGGCCGACGCCCAGCTCGGCGACATTGTCTCGATCAGGCGGGTCTTCGCGCCGCCTTACGATGACGGGCCGCGCATCATTCACGTGCCGTCGCCCGGTGATCGCAGCGATGCATCGCCCACGCCGTCGCGCGCCAAGGGCTTGAGCTGGTCAGTCCCACGGCTAAAATTCGGCGCCGCATCCCAAAAATAAGAACGCCCCGGGCTTGCCCGGGGCGCTCCGTCATTTGATGCCGGCTACGTTAGGCGGCCTTGGTATCGATTACCTTCGGCTTCGCCTTCTCGGCGCCATTGCCGATCGGGATCTGGCGCGGCTTTTTGGCCTCGGGGATTTCGCGCACCAGGTCGACGTGCAGCAATCCGTTTTCGAGGGCCGCGGCCTTGACCTGGACGTGATCGGCGAGCTGGAAGACGCGCTCGAAGGCGCGCGCGGCGATGCCCTGATAGAGCACCTCGCCATTCTGCTCTTCCTTAGTCTGCTTGGCGCCCTTGATCGTCAGCGTGTTCTCTTTCACTTCGATTGAGAGTTCGTCCTCACCGAAGCCGGCGACCGCGACGGTGACGCGGTAGTCGTTCTCGCCCGTGCGTTCGATGTTGTAGGGCGGGTAGCCCGGGGCCGATTCAAAGCCATCCAGCATCGAGAACAGCCGGTCAAAGCCGACGGTGGAACGGTAAAGGGGAGCAAGATCGAAAGTACGCATGGCATATCCTCCTTCAGTTGAGCGACATGCGGGCGGTCCGCCATATGGCCGGACCGATACCCGTTGCGCAGCCGTCATGGCCTGCGCGAGGTTGATATGGGAGCCGGTTCCGGAGGCCGCAAGAGGACGCCGAGGTCTCCCATAAGCCGTTGAAATATAATATATTTTAATGGATTGCCGGAACGCGATTGAGACCGTCTTGTGGCCTTTTTGTTTGCTGCATGATCTGTTCCGAAAAGCGGTTCCCATCCCCGGTCAAGTCGAGGACAAGCTTTTCGGGATCATGCACTATAAGGCCCGGGGCCACCGCGCACCGGCTCATTTCCGCCCTTCATGAAACTCATCTCCATCCCTGCCAATCCGGTGCCCGACGATGCGGTGGCCGGTAACGTCAAGACCCGGGACGGGGTCAATCTGCGCTATGCGCGTTTTGCGCCGCCGCCCGGCCGCAAGGGCACCGTGGTGGTGCTGCAGGGCCGCGCCGAATTCATCGAGAAGTATTACGAGACCGCGCGCGATTTGTGTGCGCGCGGCTTTGCTGTGGCGACGTTTGATTGGCGCGGGCAGGGCCTATCGGACCGTCGGCTCTCGGATCGCCACAAGGGTTATGTGCGGGATTTCTCGCAATACGCCACCGATCTCGACACCGTCATGGAGCAGGTGGTGCTGCCCGACTGCCCGCCGCCGATCTACGCGCTTGCGCATTCCATGGGCGCGGCGGTTGCCATTCGTGCCTGCCATGCCGGCCGGCGGTGGTTCGACCGCGTAGTGCTCTCGGCGCCGATGATCGCGCTAGCGCCCGGCCCGCTGACCAAGATGACCGGCCC